>Ga0209185_1000813_pt1 | contig 31989 bp, 15 predicted proteins | sample SidtaG_2_FD_187425 | JGI IMG/M metagenome (GOLD analysis project Ga0209185, IMG submission 187425) | Marine algal microbial communities from Sidmouth, United Kingdom - Sidmouth_Asex2 metaG (SPAdes) (version 2) | ecosystem: Host-associated > Algae > Red algae > Unclassified | place: Sidmouth... | reverse complement strand
TTGAAGTGGTTATTTCCTAATGTTAGTATAGATGCAGGAGCGTTTTTAGTGCTGTTTGCTTCTGATAAAGATACTATTGTTGATGGTGAAATTCATACAAATTTTAAATTAAAAGCAGAGGGAGAGCCGTTGTTGTTGAGTGATGCGTCTGGGGATTTAATAGACTTGATAGAAAAGCAATTGCTTTTTGAAAATCAATCTTTTGGACGGATAGAAGATGGAGAAGAGGATTTTAATTCTTTTGTGATTAGTAGTCCTGGAGCAAGTAATGAAAATAATAGCACGGAATTTGAAATTGAATTTTCGCAGGATGCGGGACAATATACAGACGAATTTGAGCTAACATTGTCTGTAGCAACAGGCGTAGAATTGCGTTATACAACGGATGGAAATATTCCTGATATGGATTCGCCTTTGTACAACAATGGCATTGATATTGAGTCAAGAGAAGGAGAGCCAAATACCATTAGTACGATTCAGGTAACGGACGATGATTTGGCGTATGAGCCGATTGGAGAGGTCTATAAAATAAATACAATTCGAGTACGAGCTTTTTATGATGATGTACCTGTAAGTAGGGTACACACTCGTTCTTATATAATTGACGAAGATACAGAACGTTATACTTTACCGATAATTTCCTTGACAACTGCACCCGATAATTTCTTTGATGATAGTACGGGTATTTATGTGCCAGGGGCGAATTATGATGGAAGTGATGAGAATACCATGAATGCTTTCCAAAGGGGTGAGGAATGGGAAAGACCCGTTCATTTTGAGTATTTTGATGAGGATGGAGAATTGATTGTAGATCAAGATGCAGGGGTAAGAATACATGGCGGAGGCAGTCGCAGAGATCGCCAAAAATCATTGAGGCTTTATGCTCGTTCCGAGTATGGAGCATCTCGTTTTGAATATCCGTTCTTTGAAGATAAAGATATTGATGAGTATAAACGCTTGGTTTTGCGTTCTCAGCCTGCTGCCAATAGTAGTTTTATGACGGATGAAGTAACCAGCCGACTTTTAAGTACAACAGATTTGGGGTATATGGCAACCAAAGAAACCATCGTCTTTTTGAATGGCGAATTTTGGGGCGTTTATCACATTCGAGAACGTATGGATAAATACTATTTGGAAGATAATTATGGTGTTGATAAAGATGAGGTGAACTTTTTAGAAGGTGATCCATTGACTGCGGGTTGTTGTATTGAAGGGGAATCGACAGAGTATTTGGAGATGATTGATTATATTGGAGACAATGATATTACTGATCCTGCTGTTTATGCAAGTATTCAAAGTATGATGGATGTGGAGAATTATATGGATTACCTCATTGCCGAATTTTATGTAGCAAATTACGATTGGCCGCAAAATAATATCCGCTATTGGAAAACAACAGATAGCGATGGAAAATGGCAATGGTTGTTGTATGATGTGGACTTTGGATTGCGTTATGATGACCGTCCATCTATTACGAATTTCTTCAACAATGAGTCCATCAATACCGCAGAATGGGCAACTTATTTAGCACAACAATTGGTGCAAAATGATTTGTTTAAAAGTCGTTTTGTTCAGAAGTTTGAAGAGCATCTTAATACAACTTTTTCACAGGAAAGCGTAGCAGATGCCGTTAATGGTATCAAAAGCAAAATTGCGCCACATATGCAAGAGTCGTTTGATCGTTATGCCAATGAAACAGCATTGGATACTTGGGAAGAAAGAGTTGATAGAATCGTTGATGATTATGCTTTATTGCGCCCTTGTTTTTTACAAGAACAAATCATAGAGCAATTTGAAGAAGTGATTAATGCTGCAGGATGTGAAGGTGAAGAAGAAGATGACATTTTAGATATAGGGGTAGTCGCTATAACAAGTCCATCAGCTACAACGATGGAGGGCGAACAAGAAATCAATATCAGTATCTTGAATTTCGGAAACATTGAAATAGAAGAGGCCTTGATTGATTGGAGCATCAACGGAGAAGCACAAGAAATGTATACGTACAACGACGATTTGTTAGAAGGACAAAGCGATAATATTACGTTGGATACCTACTATTTTGAGGCAGGAAATACCTATGAAATAGAAGTGACCATATCAGAACCAAATGGCGCAGTTGAAGATGAAGAAATGGACAACAATACTTTCTCGAAAACGATTGAAGTCGTAGAAGATTTGACCATAGAGGAACCAACAGAAGAATCAACGATAGAAATAACAGAACCAACAGAAGAACCAACGACAGAAATAACAGAACCAACAAACCCAACAGAAGAACCAACGACAGAAATAACAGAACAAACAACATCGACACCAGAAGATACAGTTGATATTGCCATTATAGCGATTACAGAGCCTTTTGATGGAATGGATGAAGGTCTACACATCATCGCCATTACGATGACCAATGTTGGAAATGTACCCGTAGAAACGGTTGATATTACGACAACAATCAATGGTGTACCGATACAAGCATATTATTATTCTGCACCAACTTTAGATCCAGGCGAAAGTTTTAATGTAAGCATCAACAATCACTTCTTTGAAGCAGGTGAAATTTATGTCGTTGAAGTAACACTTTCTGATCCCAATGGAGAAGATGATTTTGATATGAATGACAATACATTAAGTGCTACAATTATTGCTGTTCCTGCTGATGAAATTTTGGATATTGGGATTATTTCTTTGACCAACCCCGACACAAATATAGAAGAAGGTACGCATACTTTAGACATCCTCTTACGCAATTTTGGAACGGCTACAGTAGAGACAGCCGCTATTGAAATCAAAATTAATGATGAGTTGCAATTGCCGTATTATTATACAGGTCCAGCTTTAGAGGAAGGCGAAAGTGAAGAAATTATGATTGGGTCTTATTTCTTTGAAGAAGGCGAAGAATACGATATTGAAATCATTGTATCAGATCCTAATGGCATGATGGATGAAAATACGTTGAACAATCGCATTAGTGAAACTATTATGGTCGAAATGAGTGATTGTGCTGCAAATGCAGAAGATGATTTTTATATGACAGCAGGTAGTTTGATGACGTTAGATGTAACTGAAAACGATGAGGAATTAGACGATTTTTATATGTGCGGTTTTTCTTTGCCAGAAAATGGTACAGTTGTTGAAGACGACGGCATGCTCTTATATATGCCCAATATTGATTTTATTGGAACAGACGATTTTGAATATTATATGTGCAACGGTGATGAATGCGGACCGATGGAAGTGGTTGGAAAAGTACACATCGAAGTCAATGCCGCAGAGTGTGTACAAGAAGATGTTACCATAACCTGCACACCTGCTTATACGGATGCCGTTTTGTGTCCAGAGTTCTGTTTATTTGATGGCACAACAAATGTAGATCCCAACTATCAATTAGTGGGCGCACGTTCTTTCTTTACCTCTTGCACCATTGCGTTTATTGATGACCACTGTTTGCGCTACACCCCTTTACCTGGTATGGAAGCCTATAGCGGATACGACGAAATCGAAGTCTATGCCTGTAACAACGATGGCGTTTGCGATACTATTTATTATATGATGGCAATTGGCGATTGTGACGAAGAACGTTTAGACTTAATTGACGGGAATCGTTTAGCTTTAGTCGCTTACCCAAATCCATCATACGGTTTATTCAACCTCATCATTCCAGAAACCGAAATAGAATCACACCAAATTTTAGTGTACAATGTCGAAGGGAAATTGATGGAAGAACACACCGTTGTGCCCGAATACATCATCCCCAATTACCAAATAGATTTACGCAATGAAGCCAAAGGCATTTACTTCATTCATTGGGTCAATGGAGAAAATTCAGAAGTCTTGAAGGTGTTAGTGGAATGATGGTTTAAGTAGTTTTTGTAGTTTGTTATCTATGTAGAGACTACTTAATTAATTTATTAAAAATAATAAGGAGCGAACAGTCAGGAGCTTCGTCGTCACGGGGCTTCCTGCTATCCGTTCTTATGGCAAAAGGAACAACCACAAAATAAGAATGAACCGCAACGACTTAAACCACAAAAACTACTTAAACTATTTTGCCATACCACTACTATCAGGGCTATTTTACATGGACAGAATGACAAACCAAGAGTTATATGTTCTTCAACAGACTAAAATAACTTATATGGTTCAATAAGTGAGAAAAAAGCCCTATAATTGTCTTATCAAAAAAGACATTATGAAGAAATTTTTATGGGCGATTCCGATAGTATTGATAGGCGCATACTTATTAGGACCCAAGCCCAATTACCCAAGCTATGACGGAACGTTACAACCACTCAATGTGGCATTGTCCAAACTAGACGAATACGTCGTACAAAAAGAGCTAAAAATCGACGCCATTCCCGAAAATAAATCGAAAATTGTCTGGAACAATGGTGTAGAAAAAACGCCTTATAGTATTGTCTATTTACACGGATTTTCAGCGAGTCCTTACGAAGCCGAACCATTGCACCGAGATTTTGCGAAACGCTACGGAGCGAATCTATACCTACACCGTATTGCCAGACACGGCATAAAAGACCGAGAACTTTTTAAAGAATTGACGCCTAAAGAAATGGTTGATTCTGCCAAAGAAGCCCTCGCCATTGGGCAGCTTTTAGGCGAAAAAGTGATTGTGATGTCTACCTCCACAGGCAGCACTTTAGCGATGTATTTGTCCGCCCTCAATCCAGAAGCTATTCACGCCCACATCATGTATTCCCCCAATTTTGATTTATACGATGCCAACTCAAAATTAGCCATGAAACCCTGGGGCTTGAATTTACTGAAACAACTAATAGGGGAGTACCGAAGCCCCAAATTCCCACCAGCCGCCAAGCCTTATTGGACTGATGAATACCGCATTGAAGGACTGTTAGCCCTCATTTATATGGTGAATGAAACGATGACAGACGAGAATTTCAAGAAAATAAAAGTCCCCTATTTTATCGGCTACTACTACAAAAACGAAGAAGAACAAGACAAAATCATATCCACTAAACGCATCCAAGAATTTAATGAACTCACCCAAACTCCCGAAAGTCAAAAACGCCTCATGCCTTTCCCCAATGTAAATGCGCATGTCGTCTGTTCGCCTTTTATGTCCCAAGACCTCGAAACCGTCAGAAAAGAAACTTTTAAGTTTGCAGAAGAAATTTTAAATCTCAATGTTGTTCAGTAGTGAAAATGTTTGAGTCGTTTGAGTCGTAGGTGGCTATCTGTATCTGACTGCTTGGATTGACGTAGCTACTCGCTTTGTATTAAACTGGTCATTGAGCAATACTATGACTGCTGAGTGGTGTGCCCAGTTATATCAGCACACAGTTGATAAGTGGGTAAAACCACAAATTGTTCATACTGATCAGGGTAGTCAGTACACTTCTCAAGTATTTGTAAATGCTGTATTGAAGAATGAACAAACACAATTGAGCATGGACGGCAAAGGCCGAGCTACTGACAATGCTTTTATTGAAAGACTTTGGAGAACCGTATATATTTATCTCCATGATTTTTACGATGGAAAAGATTTGGCTAAAGGATTGGATTATTTTTTTAATTACTATAACTTTGACAGAGATCACTCGGCTCTTAAGCCGTCACTTCCCTGTCAGCATTAAGACCTTATTATCAATCAATTTCTGTCGAAGATTGGGGTACATCAGCTAATATGGCATAGAATCTATAAAGGAAAGAACCGCAAACTACTTAAACGACAAAAACTACTTAAACTATTCTGCCATTCCGCTACTATCGAGTCTATTTTGCACAGACAGAACGGAAAATATACTGAATAGCAGTACAGACCATCCAAAATAGCCCTGATAGTAGTGGTATGGTGGCGTGGCGGGGGTAGATGTAAGGCATCTTGAAGATGCCTTACATCTTGTGCGGAAGCCACCATAAGAACGAATAGCAGGACTTTCCAAAACGACGAAGCACCCACCTTTCGCTCCAAAAAAATAACCGCAAACAGCCTAAAAACCATATATTCCCAACAAAATCTTAAAAAATACGTAAAAAAAATAATATTAATTGTCAAATTATGAATAACAAATTATAGAAAAACATGGTGAATTATGAAATCCAAAACACCCCTCTTTTCCTCCTTATACTTATATATTTAGCCCACCTCTCCCTCTCCAATACACTAAACGCTCAAATAGAAACCTCCCAACCAGAAAATTACAAAAGAATTGAAATCAGGATTCAACAACATGATGATTTTACAACAATAGGTCAATTAGGCATTGATTTAAAATGTGGCGCACATCTTGAAGAAGACCATGAGCATCACGAAGATGTCTTGACGTTAGAAGTGTCGGACACAGAATATCAAGCCCTACAAAGCCAAAATATCAAGACAACAATATTGATTGATGATTTGTCGAGTTTTTATGCCAAAAGAAATGTAAAAGACTTGCCTCAAGCCTTAAAAGAACTTGAAAAAGCCAAACAAGAATCCTTTAATAAAAACGCAGAAGTTGGTCAAGATTTGGGTTGTGGAGAAGAAGCCTTACCCGTTCCACAAAATTTCAATTTAGGGAGCATGGGCGGCTTCATTACCTACCAAGAAATGCTGGATAACCTGGATCAAATGTACGCTTTGTACCCCAATCTCATAACCCCCAAAGACAAAGCACATCCAACAATTACCACCCACGAAGGCAGGTCGGTTTTTTATGTGAAAATTTCTGACAATCCCACAGTAGATGAAGCGGAAACAGAAGTTTTATATACAGGAATACACCATGCAAGAGAACCATTGTCAATGATGAACCAAGTGCATTATATGTGGTATCTTTTAGAAAATTACGCAACCGATCCCACTGTCAAAAACATTGTAGACAATACGGAAATGTACTTTATTCCCGTCGTCAATCCCGATGGCTACGTTTACAACGAAACCATCGAACCAAATGGGGGAGGCATGTGGCGAAAAAACAGAAGAAACAATGGTGATGGAACATATGGCGTGGATCCAAATAGAAATTACGGCTACAATTGGGGATATGATAACACTGGTTCAAGCAACAATACAAATGCTGGAACTTATCGAGGCCCTTTTGCATGGTCAGAGCCTTGCATTCAGATGGTCAAAGCCTTTGTAGAAGACCACAACTTTATCAATAATTTTAACAACCATGCGTTTGGAAATGTGATGTTTCGCCCTTGGAGTTATTCCGATTTAACGACAGTAGACGAGGAATTATACGACGAAGTTTGTGAGCATATGACATGGCACAATCGCTATAATTATGGTCGAAGTGCCGAAACCATTGGCTATCCCGTAAACGGTGGAGCGACGGACTGGTTCTATGGAGAAGAAGGAACAAAAAACAAGATTTTTACCTTAACACCCGAAATAGGAAGTCAAGCAGAAGGTAGCTTTTGGCCTTCCCCCACGTACATTCTGCCCCAATGCGAACGCCACACCCGCATGTCAATTTTGCTCGCAGCTACCGCCTCTAACTACGGCATTCTCAATGATTTAACGCCTTATGGAATAGGTCAAAATGAATCATTGATGTTGAGTGTAGAACATATGAGTATGACAGATGGTGCATTTACCATTACCGTCACCTCTAACAGCCCTTACGTTCAAAATATCACTACACCGACGATGACCACAGGCGCATTAACAGGCGCAAATCACGAAGTAGTATCCACATCCATTACCTTTGCGCCCAATACCCCAATGGGCGAAAATATACAATTTGATGTAACCTTAAATAATGGCTTGTATGATTTACATACGATGACGATTAACAAAGCATTTAGTTCTCCAACCATTTTTGAGGATATGTGCGAAAACATGAATAATTGGACATCAACCTCTTGGAATATAAGCAATGCTGAAAATTTTGAAGGTGGGGCAAGTCTTACGGATTCCCCCAATAATACGAGCAGCAATGGCACTAAAAGTATTACAATGATAAACAGTATAGATTTGTCTGCTATCCAAAATCCTGTTTTAGAATACTACACAAAATGGCATACATACGCTTCTTTCGATTATGCACAAATTGAAGTGTCCGTAGATGGTGGAGGCTGGACAGAATTGTGTACAAACCATACAAAATTGGGTTCTGTCAACAATGAACAACCCGATGATGTGCCTTTATATGATGGTTTACAAAAAGGGTGGGTGAGAGAAGAAATTGACTTATCCCCTTATGTGGGTTCTTCGGATGTAAAATTTCGTTTTCAAATGATTGGAAATGCAGCAGTAACGTCTTTAGATGGTTTCTATTTTGATAATGTCAGAATTTATAGAGAGCCTATTCAGCATTGCATAGATGGTATCCTAAATGCAGATGAAACGGCAGTCGATTGTGGAGGCGCAGACTGTTTGCCATGTCCTGTGTGTCCTAATAATTTAACGATTGGTGATGCTTGTGATGATGGCGATGATTGTACCGTTGGAGAAGTATATGATGCCAGTTGTAATTGTATAGGTGGAACGCTTTTAGACGCTAACAATGATAGCTTTTGCGATGTATTGCCCGTGGAATTAGTGGTATCTGCTTGTTTAGGGGGAGCTTATGAGATGGCTGATAATTTAATGAGAGACGATTTAAGAACACTCAATCTTATACCACTAACAGACCCTTATTTCGGAACAACCACTTTAGATGCAACGCTTTTAACGAGCCTTACAGGAAATGATGCCATTGTAGATTGGATAGTGGTAGAACTGAGAGACGCAGCAAGTCCAGCAACAATCGTAGAAGAAAAAGCGGCGTTAATTCAAAGAGATGGAGACATCGTAGACCCAATTTCAGGGGCAACAACCTTGGCATTTACTACCTATATTGGCAACTTTCATGTAGCAATACGCCACCGAAATCATTTAGGTGTTATGACAGAAAATCCTATTAGTTTTACAAGCGTAGAGACCGTCGATTTTAGACAAGCACAAACAGCGACTTGGGGCAATGACGCCGTACAACAACTCAATGGAAAACAATTGTTGTGGCCCGCCAATACAGATGCAAATCAAAATGTCATTTTTCAAGGTGGGAACAACGACCCTAATGCGATATTCTTCGATATTCTAAGCAACTCCAACAATACAGGAACTATTATCAATTATATCGGAACAGATTATTGTGAAGAAGATGTAAATATGGATGGAAGGCTTATTTATCAAGGCGTGGATAATGATACGAATCTCATCTTTTTTACGATTCTAACACATCCTGCTAACGTGCTAAATGTCCCTAATTTTGTGATACAAGAGCAATTGCCTTAGGACTTTAAATAAAAATCTAAGTATCATTTAAAAAATAAGATTGGTATTTGAAATCGTTATTTTTTTGGGCATTTTTCGCAGGAATAGCCTAGCTATAAAGAAAAATAACGCAGTATCAACAAAAAAGAACATAAGCAAATGTCGATATTATTCTTTGAATGATACTAAAGTTTATTCTATAACCCAAATTGAATCTTGATATTCAAAACCTATAATTCCTACATTTTTTTGTAGATATATTGTCTTAATTATAGAATTATTTCCGTTCATATTAAGGGAAATTACTTCATCAAATACAATACCATTTAAAGATTTTGATTCTGTCATAGAGTCAGGGTCATTGATATTGGAAATTGATCCACTACCTGCAATTTGATCATTTTCATGCACAATTGCCCATAGTTGGTTATTCGAAAGACCTTCCTTAGGATTAAACCATATTGTCAAGAAATCAGGTTGATCTATACTTTGCATATCAATATAGGGTTGAATAGAAGTTTTAGTACATTCATCATCATCTTCTATTCTTATGGTTTCATCTGGTATAATTGTATAACTAAGCGTTTGGTTATCTTGGTTTGAAAATGAAATAGGTGTTTCACTAGAGTAAGGCAGCCAATTCAATAAATTATCACTGACCTGAAAAGTTTTATCTTCACAATTTCCACAAGATGTTATAGAAATTAACACTATACATAATAAAAGGTAAGTAAATTGTCTCATAATTTAAGAAATTAAAGTAGAATCAAAAAGAATCACATATGAGACTTTATGTAATTACTTTGGTTTATGGTAGGAGGTAATTATTTTCACTTTTCTCTAAAAAAAACTATTTCAAGAATTTAATTCTTATAACCATTATTATCATTATTACCATTTTTATCTCACATACCACAGTTGCACCAATGGTGCTGTGGTATTGTGGTGAATAGTATTTTAACTACAGCACAACGGCACCAAGAACTACAGCACCAAAAAACTTATATGAACTAAAACAGACTTATATCACTTATATGGTTTAATGCTTCACAAACTTCTCCGTCGTCAAAGTCTGTCCTTTTTCATCCAACAAACGAAGCATATACATGCCAGCAGACAATTGATTGACATCTACCAAATTCGTATTGGCAGGATAATTTGCCAACAAACGCCCTGCAAAATCATATAACTGAATTTGCACATCAGGCATATACTGATTCAAATTAAGGTGTAAAACATCATTGGCTGGATTGGGGTAAATCGTAAGATTGGGTTCCTTGATGGCTAGTTCATCAACATTGGTGCCCACAGGGTTTTGTGGACCAACTAAGGCACGAATCATAACGGCACCAGGAATGATGGATTCCAACCAAACACCATTGGCATTAATAAAGGTTTTGTCTCCTGCATAAGTATGCTTGAATTCATCGACAAATACCGCATTGGAGTCTACACCAAACTGATAAGTTGTATCATATTCCAAATAATTAACGTCCTGCCCAATGTTAAGAATGTCTACAAAATCTTGTTCAAGACCTACATAAAAAGTACTATCAATCGGAATAGGCTCGTCAAAAGTGTAGGTCGTAAAACCACCAACTTCGCCCGTATACAGAGGAACTAAGTCACCTCGACTACCAATAAGCACATCATTTGTAGCGACATCTCCATTTGTTTGATTATCAATATTTTGCCATGCTTTAATCGCAAAAGTATTGTTGCTGACATCGCCGACAATGTGCGTAAAATAAATTTGAATTCCTTTTAGAAAATCAGGTTGATTGACCTTGAATTCTACCGCTATTTGTGCGCCTTGCCCCAAAACGCCATAAGCCTTTTCAGCCGTTCCATCATCATAGGCATAGTAGTTAGAAAAAATTTGGTCTGTAGAGACAGTATCGTTTGATTTATTGAAATCATTGTCTGTAAGAAAAACATAATCGGTATGAACAATGATGTTATCTGTCTCCTCTTTATTTTCACTTAAATCCTCAAAGGTATTGCCCAATAAAGGGATAGATATATTGTTTGTTTGGTTGGTTGGCCCTACAACATTCAGGGCTTGTTGCCCTTGATTGGTTTCTATCTCAATGGAATCACACAACTCATAAATAGCGTATAAAAACTCGGCATCGGCATTGGACGCATTACTTGTAGAACGGAAAGTAAAACGCAAAGAATCTACAAATTCGTCCTCTTGATAATCATAAAATTGATGCCAGGGCATCACACTATAATTTTTTAATAACGGTAAAGGATTGTAGACAAACGCAAACTCATTTTGAATTGTTAAGCTACTAAAAGTGGCATTGGGTTCTAAACGAACATAGTCTATATGCCACGGGTCATTTAAACCTGTAATGGAGGCAATATTTCTAAATCGGAATTGGAATCCATCAAAGAAAAACGTCTCATCGTTGGTCAATAAAAGTGTATCATCTACGACAGGAATCGTTACTTGATAAAAAGTATCATTTTGCAATTCCATTCCCTCAAATAATTCTTCACCACCAATTGACCACATTTGATGCCACATACCTTCATCATCTTTAAAATCAACAAAAAGAGAATCATCCGCATTTGGAAAATCGCTAATGCCTTGTGGTTGAAATAAGAAGCTAAAATACAAAGAATCCGCATCTTCAAAATCATCAACACAAAATGGCTGAGATGTCAAAGAATCTGCACTTCCTGCTACAAAATCATCAGCGACTTGATACGGAAATCCAAACTCATTGATACCATCCAAAGTAGCCACACCAATCGACAAGGGATCAATAGCAAAAGAACGATTCACAAAGGCTTGCTGATCTGCCCAATTTGCTGAATTTGGAAAGATATTGCTATTGGAAAAATCGTCTATAAAAGGAAGCGGAGCCGATACCGCTTGTTCAATTTCAAAAGCAAAATAAGCTACACAGTTTGTTGCAATACCTTCTTTTTGCACATAGTAATTTCCTGGTACTAAATTCAGATTAGGTGTAAATTGTGTTAAGGAACCTGCTAAATTTCCTTCTGCATCAAAGACCGTATAATTTGTGACCTCTATCTCAATAATTAAAGATTTCTTAATTCTTCCTTGTCCACAAAAAGCAGCAGATATTTCAAAAATTTCAGGCGGTATAGGATCTACTCCTGCATTTGATAATACAATAAAAAGCTCACATTCTTGATTGTTTGTACTTTCTATTCTGATTCTATAAGCACCAGACGCCAGCCCATCAAAGGTCATTGTATTGCCTGCACCACTTTCTACCAACACATCATTGAGGTAATAATCAAATTCCTCCTCACTACTATTGACGATTAGACTGATGCTTCCATTACTACTATCACAATCGGGTTCTACGAAGCTACTGACTGTCTCCAAAAAATAGCCAATTTCACATAATTCAAAATTGCTTACATTGTCTCTGGTCATTTCCTCTTCTTGCAGCCCTTTCAAATGTGGGTTCAACCAATACGTCGGATTATGGGTCAAATCAGATTGCACTTCGTATTGTGCCAACACGGGCAATCCCAACAAAATCGCTAAAAAAATCACTATACTATTTCTCATATATATCTTATTCTATATTTTTTTTTGCACACAACATTCTTTAAATTCTAAGCTCTAATTTTTACTATTCTAAATAGTAAATAATTTTTTTAGAATTTTTTTTTGGAGCGAAAGGTCTTTGCTTCGTCGTTATGCTCAGTCCTGCTATCCGTTCTTATGGTGGCTGCCTTGCTTCGGGCCAGGCAACCACAAGGGATTGCCCCTACAAGCCACCATACCACTACTATCAGGGCTATTTTGGATGGCTCGTACCAGAACCATTCTTAGAATTACAATTAGTCCTCTTTTTAATACGCTGGTTTGAAAGGCTTATTATAATTTTAGTGTTAAAGTTGTCAAACTAATTTCCTTTTTTCCCTTCGTATTTTTCAAAGTTGACAGGTTTTCCTTCTTGGATGCCGCCAAAGGGGTCTTCGATGATTTCTGGTGGGTCTTTTTGGAGGAATATGTCTACGGCTTCTCCGACTAAAATGGAGTTGCCTTCTACGGCAGCAGGGGTTTGGCGGAAGACGAAGCCGTTTTCTTTATAGTCTACGTCAGAATTGAGGATAATGGCACCGATGCTTAGTTCGGATAAGCGTAGGGCAGTGACGGCTTCTGTGTAGGGTAAACCCAATAAGTCGGGTATTTCCATACGACGGTTGCCAATGCCATCACAGACGACCAAATCTACCTTAGATCCTTTGGGAACTTCCATGCCTTTTTGCATAATTTTTCCATTGACTTTCATCAATTCTACTGTTTTTCCCAAACAGGCTTGTTTTTTGACATCTCCTAAGAGTAAACCTGCATTTTTTAGCTGTATTTCGGCATTTTTTAGGGAGGTACTGTATAGGTTGGGCAGCTTTGTTTTTGGGGGAACTTGGGAATTGATGGTTAGGTAAATACGTCGGTTGCGTTTTACTTTTTCTCCTGCTTTGGGGGATTGGTCTAAAATCGCTCCTGATGGTTTGTTGGTCACAAAGGTGGAGTCGATGATTTTGTACCGCAATGGCTTGTTTTTGATGAATTCGTCCAGTTGTTTGACGGTCATTCCTTCAAATTTGTGTACAGTGATGCTATCACCATGTCGGGTGTATCGGTTTAGGGCAACGTTGATGAGCCAGTATCCGATAATGAGGGTTAGCAGGAAGAATATGATGTTGAGCCATAAAGCTCTTGATGTTAGGAATCTAAGCAAAATAGTTAGTGTTTTGAACCATATAAGTTATATGAGTTTGTTTTAAGTTCATATAAGTTGTATGAGTTTTTTTGAACCATATAAGTTCATATAAGTTGAGACAGTGAAAAATAGACCCGATAGTAGTGGTAGGGCGGATTTAGATGTAAGGCATTTTCAAAATGCCTTACATCTCCGACCTTTAACGGATAGCGGGACCGTGTGTGACGACGGAGCTGCTGACCGTTCTCTCCTTATTTTTATTATTGTTCTACGGATTTATTTTGTAAGCTAAAATTGATGATGGCGTCGATGAATTCGTAGGGTTTGTAGCCGTTTAGGGCTGCTTGGTGAAATATCGCTGTTGCAGGGGTCATGCCGGGTAATGAATTGATTTCGATGATGATGGTTTCGACTTTGCCGTCTTCATAGATGCGGACAAAGGCGTCAATTCGGGCATATCCTTCGATTTGTAACAGCTTGGCAGCTTTGAGTAAACAGGCTCTTACTTCCTTTGAAATATGAGCATTATCAGTTGTATCGGGCGAAAAACGGGCGGGGGTGAGGTTTTGACCTTCCCCTGCTAAGAATTTCTCCTCCAAAGATAGTATTTCATGGGCAGTTAGCGTTTCTGATGGCTCAAAAACTTCGTAAGTTAGTACGTTGTCCTCGATTTTCGTGAGCAAACCGCCTGTGACTTCCATGAAATGTGCCGCATCTTGGGCAGTGGTGAAGGTTTCCACCAAATAAACTGTCTTTTGGGGAAATTCTTCATTTCGTTTCAAATTCAAAACTTTTGCTGGCTCTTCCAATAATTCGGGCACTTCTCGAAATATTTGTTGTGAAAAAGCTTTTAATTGTGCTTGATTTTTGATGAGTTTTACGGCAGAACTACATCCATCGTCTACGGGTTTTGTGATAAAAGGATAGGGGTAAAGGGCTTCAATTTTTGAATAAAAGGCATTTTCGTCCGTTTTCCAGTCATTTTTTTGTACTAAAACCTGTGTAGCAATCGGAAATCCTGCGTCTTTGAGTAGTTGATTTGTCTTAAATTTATCAATCGTAATGGCGGCACTTTCGGCAGGTGAACCGTTGAAAGGAATGCCATGTTGTTTCAGGTCTTTTTGGAGTGCGCCATCTTCGCCAGGACGCCCATGTAAGGCGATGAACACCATATCAACCATTCCTTTTAAGTCCGCTAAGTTCATTTTTTTGGGAAAAGCTAAGGCGGTTTCGGCATTGCTGTATTTGTCGGTGATGGATTGGCAATCCTTTTTGATGGCTTCCATGACGCTGTGTTTCTCAAAATGCGTTAATTTCTCTGCAATATCGTCGGCATTGTCTTTTAAGAGTAGATTGATGGGAATTTGGTGCAATTCGTAGTGATGGGCATCGCCTGTTAAGAAAATCGGGACAGGCTCATATTTGATGGAAGACGCTAATTTTTCGTAAATATTGCGTCCACTTTCCACCGAAATGTGCCGTTCAGACGAATAGCCCCCCAAAACAACGCCGATTTTAATGGTTTCTCGATTAGCCGTTTTTAGTTCCTCGATTTTGGCATCTAAATCTTGTAAAAGTGGCAAGTATTTTTCGGAAGTTAAGATACTTTGGTAGCGTTCTTGAAGGGATTGGCGAATCAAGAATGTCAAAAACTGCGACGGATTTAGCCCAATTTCGGCTGCTTGGTGGAAAAAGAACGAAGACGGCAACATGCCCGAAGTCGTATTGGGATCGTTGAGAACGATGCTGCCATCCGCCCAAATAAAGCCATCAATACGGGCATAAACCTCAAAGCGGAAAAACTCAAAAAGCTCCCCACAAGCCACCCGAATGTTCTCAATCCACTCAATATTTGGCAAATCAATGGGCGTTTGTTTGCGAGACATGCCCGGCAAATACTTGGAACGGTAGTCGTAAATTTCTTGTCCTTTGATAATTTGCGTCGGTGGCAGCGCAATGACTTCGCCCACCTCATTGCGAACCACAATACAAGAAAACTCCGTTCCTTCGATAAATTCCTCGACCAACACCTCATTCTCCCCATCTAAAGCTTCGAGATAAAGCGTCCCTTTTGTCTCCACAAAGTGCGTTTCAATGGCGTGTAACAACGCCTTTGGACTATACACAATCGTGCCATTGACCCGAATCGGCAGCCCAATATTAGAGCGCAAATCACACATATCCTTGAGCCAATCAAACTTTTGAGCCTTGTTTAAATTGCCCCAAAAATCCGCTTCGATTCGCTCAATAAATAACGCCTTGAAAATACTGTTGGAAAATGCTTCAAAATCATCTTGCATCAACATTCCCACGCCAATAGACGAACCCTGATTGGCAGGGCGACTGACTAAAGGCAAGCCGACTTTCTCTTTGATGTCGTTGTAGAGGGCTTTTCTGCTATTTGTATCACCAGAGAGCCAATTTTGTCGAAGAATGTTGCAAAAACGAGTCTTTCCAAATTCTTCATGGCGCACCATATTTTTTTGGAAAACCTTGTTCATGCCGATGGAGGAAGCTAAGATTCCAGAGCCAGAGTAGGGAATGTGTAGGTAATCCAACAAGCCTTGAAGGGTTCCGTCTTCGCCATATGCGCCATGCAGGGCTAAAAAGGCGAAATCTATGAGTTCGGGCAGTTCCTCAAGGGTGATTTTGCGTCCGATGGGTTGTATGAGTGCATCTTGGGCGTCTTGGTCTAAGTTGCCTAAGGCTTCTGCATATATCTGTATGTTGAGGCTGTCTTCTTGTATGGCGTTGGCGGCGGGATAAAAGTCTCTTATGCTGCCTTTATATATATATTGCCAGTTGAGTAGTATGAAGTTGCCGAAGCTGTCGATAAATATGGGGATGGGTTCAAATAGGCTTTTGTTGAGATTGTCATAGACGGTTCTTCCGCCTGCAAAAGATATTTCTCGTTCCCTTGAACGTCCTCCGAAGAAAATTCCAATTTTCATGGTCGCAAAGTTATAGTAATCTTGGTTCTTAACGAATTGCGGTGGGTTTTCTTTTGTGGTTTATGTAGTTTTTGTTGTTTATGTGGTTTTTGTGGTTGTTTTTTTGGTGTTGTGGTTCTTGGTTCTTGGTGCTGTGGTGCTGTGGTTTTGGGTGGGCATGTTTTTTTTGTGCTGAGGTTTTTGAAACCATGTGAGTGATGAAAGTTTGTTTTAGTTTATATGAGTTTTTTTATAACTATTATGATTGATTTTTAATGAGATATTGAAAAGTAATTCCTATTTTGCGGACTGAATTAAATAATTCAAAAATGAACTAACTTGAGGAAGTATAAAGCATTGATAAAAGAAGGTTAATGACTAATGAAAGCCAAATAGAAGAAGAATTAATCAGTAAATTGACTGATTTAAAATATATTTACCGTCCTGATATTTGCAATAAAGATACGCTTGAACAGAATTTTAGAGAAAAGTTTAACGCTCTCAATAGAGTTAATCTTACTGATTCTGAATTTGAAAGATTGCGTGAAGAAATTGTAAATCCTGATGTATTTATTTCATCAAAGCATTTGAGAGAGCGAAATACATTTCAGCGAGAAGATGGTACGCCTTTACAATACACACTTGTAAACATCAAAGAATGGTGCAAAAATGATTTTGAGGTAATCAATCAATTACGAATCAATACTAATAATAGTTACCATAGATACGATGTTATTCTCCTTATTAACGGTATTCCTGTTGTGCAAATTGAATTGAAATCATTGGAGGTTAGTCCAAATCGTGCGATGCAACAGATTGTAAAATACAAAAATGATCCAGGCAATGGATATACAAATTCTTTGCTTTGCTTTATGCAGCTTTTTATTGTAAGCAATAGGGCAAAGACTCATTATTTTGCTAATAACAACAACCAACATTTTAGTTTTAATGCTGACGAACAGTTTTTGCCTGTTTATCAGTTAGCAAGTGAGGACAATACAAAAGTCTCTCGTTTAGACAATTTTGCTGATAAGTTTTTATCTAAATGCACATTGGGACAAATGCTTAGTCGTTATATGGTTTTGGTGGCAATAGAGCAAAAAATGCTTATCATGCGACCCTATCAAATTTATGCGGTGAAAGCTATTGTTGATTGCATTCAACAAAATAGGGGTAATGGCTATATATGGCATACTACTGGGAGTGGTAAAACACTTACCTCTTTTAAAGCCTCAACACTTTTAAAGGATAATCCTACTATTGAAAAATGTTTATTTGTTGTAGATAGAAAAGACCTTGATCGCCAAACTCGTCAGGAATTTAATAAGTTTCAAGAAAACTGTGTAGAAGAAAATACAAATACCGAAACATTGGTACAACGTATGTTATCTACGGATTATGCAGATAAAGTAATTGTGACGACTATCCAAAAGTTAGGATTGGCTCTTGATTCCAGTTATAAAAAAAACTACAAAGAACGACTTCAACCGCTAAGTAACAAAAGGGTCGTATTCATTTTTGATGAGTGCCATCGTTCTCAATTTGGTGACAATCACAAAGCAATTAAAGAGTTCTTTCCCAATGCTCAACTTTTTGGCTTTACAGGTACACCTATTTTTGAAGATAATGCTACGTATAGAACTATTGAAGGACAACAAGCTTCTTTAAAAACTACCGAAGATGTTTTTCAAAAAGAATTGCATGCTTATACGATTACCAATGCAATAGAAGATCGTAATGTATTGCGTTTCCATATTGATTATTTTAAACCAGAGGGGGAAGTAACAATCGGTGGTGAGATACATAAAAATGGTGTTGTGAACGCAATCCTAAATAAGCACCATGCTGCTACAGATTCAAGGCGTTTTAATGCACTATTGGCGACTGCTTCTATTAATGATGCCATTGATTATTACAATACGTTTAAGGAATGGCAAGCTACTAAGCAATTGGAAAATGAAGATTTTAAGCCCCTTAATATTGCTTGTGTATTCTCGCCACCAGCAGAAGGTAATAAGGACATTCGCCAAATTCAAGAAGATTTGCCACAGGAAAAAGCGGACAACAATGTAGAACCTAACAAAAAGAAGGAAGCGTTAAATAAGATTATTGCCGACTACAATCAACAATATGGTACCAATCATACCATCAATGAATTTGATTTGTATTATCAGGATGTTCAAAAACGCATCAAAGACCAACAGTATTCAAATGATGACTATCCACATAAAAATAAGATAGATGTTATGATTGTGGTAGATATGCTGCTTACAGGATTTGATTCTAAATATTTGAATACTTTGTATGTGGACAAAAAGTTGCAATATCATGGTTTAATTCAGGCGTTTTCTCGTACCAACCGTATTTTAAATGGTACCAAGCCTTATGGAAATATTTTGGATTTTCGGCAACAAGAAGAGTCTGTAAATAAAGCCATCGCTTTGTTCTCTGGTGTCAAGGTGGATAAGGCTAAAGAAATTTGGTTGGTGGATGCTGCGCCAATGGTAATTGAGAAATACCAAAAGGCAATTGCCAAACTTAATCAGTTTATGGCAGCAGAAGGGGTAGTATGTACGCCTGAAGAGGTAAGCAATCTTAAAGGGGATAAGGCTCGTGCTGAATTTATCAAGCATTTTAAGGAAGTACAACGGTTCAAAACACAATTAGACCAATATACTGATTTAAATGAAGCGCAAAATGAAGCTATTGAGTTATTAATATCGGAAGATAGTCTGCGCTCTTTTAGAAGCGTGTACTTAGATACAGCTAAACGATTGAAATCCCAACAAGACAAAGACAAGATTGGTGCTTTGCCCGAATTGCAACAACTGGATTTTGAATTTGTATTGTTTTCTTCTGCTATCATTGATTATGACTACATTATTGGATTGATTGCGGAATATACACAAAACAAACCTTCCAAAGAGAAGATGACCAGACAAGAGTTAATTGACTTGTTAAGTTCCAGTGCCAATTTGATGGAGGAACGGGAAGATATTATCGACTATATCAATTCATTGGTAGCAGGTAAAAGTTTGACTGAAAAGGAAATTAGAGTGGGCTACCAAAAGTTTAAAGCAGCAAAATCTGCCAATGAATTGCGTACAATTGCGGAAAAACATGGACTTAAAGCACAAAGTCTAAATGCTTTTGTTGATAAGATTATGAATCGATTGATTTTTGATGGAGAACTACTAAGCGATTTGTTGGCTCCCTTAGAATTGGGTTGGAAAGATAGGTCTAAAAAGGAATTGGCATTGATGGAAGATTTAATTCCTTTATTAAAAAAATTGGCCCACGGGCGTGAAATAGCAGGATTAGCAGCTTATGAATAAACAAAAACAAAATAATAAATTAGTGCCTGAGTTGCGGTTTCCTGAATTTGAGAATGATGGGGAGTGGGAGGAGATTAGACTGATTGATGTGACTGATAAAAATACAAAATGGAGTTTCATCGGTGGTCCATTTGGTTCAAACCTTAAATCATCAGATTATGTGACTAATAATAAGGGGATAAGGGTTATTCAATTACAAAATATTGGTGATGGTCAGTTCAATAATAGTTCTAAGATTTTTACTTCAGAGCAGAAAGCAAATGAGCTATTAAGTAATAATATCTATCCTGGAGATATTATAATGTCAAAGATGGGAGACCCAGTTGGTCGAGCATGTTTTATACCAAATTTTCATGATAGATATGTAATGTGTTCGGATGGAATACGTTTGGTGGTAGATGAGAAAAAGTATGATAAGTATTTTATTTATACTCTTATAAATTCTAATTCGTTTCGCTCTATTGTTGAACGAACCGCAACAGGTTCTACCAGAAAAAGAATTGGACTGGATAATTTGAAGAATTTGATGATGACCGTGCCAAAAGAGTTAGAAGAACAAAAAAAAATAGCGGATTGTCTTTGTTCTTTAGATGATTTGATAGGATTAGCAATCGAAAAACTCAATTTTCTAAAAACCCACAAAAAAGGCTTACTCCAACAGCTTTTTCCTGCCGAAGGAGAAACGGTGCCGAAATTGCGTTTTCCTGAGTTTGAGAATGATGGGGATTGGGAAATAACGGAGTTAGGTAAATGTTTGTTTCAACAACCAGAATATGGTATTGGTGCTCCAGCAGTTCCATTTTCTGAAAATCTTCCAACTTATCTTAGAATTACAGATATTTCAGAAGATGGACATTTTTTATATAGTAAAAAAGTTTCTGTTGAAAGAGAGGTCACAGAAGATAATTATTTAGATGAAGGAGACATCGTATTCGCAAGAACAGGAGCAAGTGTTGGAAAGTCATACAAATATAGAATTAAAGACGGTAGACTTGTTTTTGCAGGGTTCTTAATTCGAGTTAAACCAGACCCTAAAAAACTGAACTCAGAGTTACTTTTTCAATTCGTTTTTTCTGAAGAATACTGGAACTGGGTGAAAATTACATCTCCTCGTAGTGGACAGCCAGGAATAAATAGTAAAGAATATTCATTAATGCCATTAATACTTCCTTCTGCATTGATTGAACAAAAAAAAATAGCCAATTGTCTTTCTTCTTTAGATGATTTGATAGAAGCGCAAAGGGAAAAAATAGAAGTTTTGAAGGAGCATAAAAAAGGCTTGATGCAACAATTATTCCCAATTAAAAATTAATATTTCCCTAATTTGGAGCGAAAGGTTCAGAGCTTCGTCGTGACGCAGGGTCTCGCTATCCGCTACTATACCAAAAGCCTATCCACGCCTTAGACGTTGCAGTGCAACGTCTCTACCGAGCCATTCCGCCCACGCCGCTTTTGGTATAACGCTACTATCGAGGCTATTTTAGAAGGTTTAAACGCTATTGAACTATATCCATGAAATAAATGTATGAGTGACATGCCCAAAATAAAAAAATACACAAAATTAAGTGCATTGGTAAATAGACTTAGAGACGATATAAATGATAAAGATTTTGGATTGTTATATGCTTATAACGGAACAGGTAAGACACGAATTTCTATGGCATTTAAAGAAAAAGGCAAAGAAGGAGGAGAAAACCAACGAGATACACTCTATTTTAATGCCTTTACGGAAGACCTTTTTTATTGGGATAATGATTTAGAGAATGATGCCGAAAGATTGCTTCAAATTAGGTCAGAGTCCATTTTTTTTAGTGGTTTCAAAGGACTTTCCCTTGATGGAAAGATTTCGGAATACTTAGGACGGTATTCAGATATTGACTTTGATATAGATTATGGCGAGTGGAGAGTTATTTTCAAGAAACTAATAAAAAATCCAGCATACACACCAAATCCCAATTCAACCGAGCCAGAATACATCATTCAAGACCATATAAAAGTCTCCCGAGGGGAAGAAAACATATTTATTTGGTGTATTTTTTTAGCCATTTGTGAATTGGCTATTGATGATGAAGAGGGTGGTGCTTATGCGTGGGTTAAATATATTTATATTGACGACCCTATTTCTTCTTTAGATGATAATAATGCCATTGCTGTTGCCAGTGATTTAGCCAAACTACTCAAAAGAGGAAAGGATAAAGTAAAAACAGTAGTTTCTTCACATCACAGCTTATTCTTTAATGTGATGTGCAATGAATTGAAACATTTTAAGCTTAATAGATATTTTCTACATAAAAATGGTTTAAAGGGACACACCTTACAAAAAACCAATGACACGCCCTTTTTTCACCATGTAGCAACTTTAAGTGAGTTAAAAAAAATAACAGAGACAGGAGAAATTAATACCTATCATTTTAATTCATTGCGTAGTATATTGGAGAAAACGGCTACATTTTTTGGCTTAGATGATTTTGGAAAATGCATTTATGGAATTGATGATGATGCTGTACTGTATGAACGTGCATTAAACTTATTAAGTCACGGAAAATATTCTATTTATGAACCTGTTGTAATGGGAGATGACAATAAAGAACTATTTAAAAGAATATTGAACGCATTTTTGGATAAATATGACTTTGATTTACCAGAGTTGCTTAGTGAATAAAATATTTTCAATGATTTCATTTGCTGACAATAACAGTTTAAAAGTAGATTACTCCCCTGTGTTTCCAAAGGGGGATAAATTTGAAAATATTGCTATCTTAATCAAATAATTTAACTTAGAACCGACAAAATGACAACAAAACAACAAAAGAAACTTGGAGATGCACTTTGGGATATAGCCAATCAATTAAGAGGGGCAATGAATGCGGATGATTTTCGTGATTATATGCTTTCTTTTCTGTTTTTACGCTATTTATCAGATAATTATGAAAAATCTGTAAAGAAAGAATTGGGTTCTGATTATCCTAAATTAGAGAAAGAGGATAATCATACCCCTCTATCAATATGGTATAAGGAAAACGAATCAGATGTTGAAGCGTTTGAAAAACAAATGCGTCGCAAGGTTCATTATGTTGTTGAGCCACAATATTTATGGGGCAGTATTTCAGAGTTAGCCCGTACACAGGATGACAATTTATTAAAGACGCTTCAAAGCGGTTTTAAGTATATAGAGAATGAATCCTTTGATAGTACCTTTAAAGGATTGTTTTCAGAAATCAATCTGGATTCTGAAAAATTAGGAAAAAACTATGAAGCTCGTAATCAAAAGTTGTGTACCATTATCACAAAAATAGCGGAAGGTATAGCCGATTTTTCTACGGACAGTGATACACTTGGAGATGCATATGAATATCTGATTGGTCAATTTGCTGCTGGTTCTGGGAAGAAAGCAGGCGAATTTTATACACCCCAACAGCTTTCGACCATCTTATCAAAAATTGTGGCTTTAGATGGTCAAAATCCAAAAACAGGTAAAAAGAAGAAAATAAATAAGGTTTTTGACTTTGCTTGTGGTTCAGGTTCTTTGTTGCTGAATGTACGTAAACAGTTGGGTAAAGAAGGTATAGGAAGAATATACGGACAAGAGAAAAACATCACGACCTACAACTTAGCACGTATGAATATGCTTTTGCATGGCGTTAAAGATTCGGAGTTTGAAATTCATCATGGCGACTCTTTACTCAATGACTGGGATATGCTCAACGAAATGAATCCTGCTAAGAAAATTGAATTTGATGCAATTGTGGCTAATCCACCATTTAGTTTGCGATGGACACCTTCCGAAGCGATGGGAGAAGATTTTCGCTTTAGCAATTATGGTTTAGCTCCAAAGTCTGCTGCTGATTTTGCGTTTTTGCTACATGGGTTTCACTTTTTGAGTGAAGAGGGAACAATGGCTATTATATTGCCTCATGGTGTGCTTTTTAGAGGTGGTGCAGAGCAACGAATAAGAACCAAATTATTGAAAGATGGCAACATTGATACCGTGATAGGATTGCCTTCAAATCTGTTTTATTCAACGGGTATTCCTGTGTGTATTTTGGTTTTAAAAAAGTGTAAAAAAGAAGATGATGTACTGTTTATAAATGCCAGTGAACACTATCAAAAAGGCAAACGTCAAAATTTCCTACGTACAGGTGAAGATGAAACACCAAATGATATAGAGAAAATTGTAAAAACGTACCAATTCAGAGAAGAAGCAATACGATATTCTCGAAGGGTCTCAATGGAAGAAATTGAGAAAAATGATTTCAATTTGAATATCTCTCGATATGTAAGTACCGCTAAACCAGAAGAAAAGATTAACCTAAAAGAAGTCAATCGTGAATTAGCAGAAATTGAAAAGAAAGTGAATAAAAATACTAAAAAACATAATCAGTTTTTAAAGGATTTGGGATTGAAAACTATTTGAGGCAGTGTTAATATTGAATTGAGATGATCTTTAAGTGTTCTTTCTTTACCCAACTTTGTTGTTCTGTCCATGCAAAATAGCCTTGATAGGAGCGTTATAGCTTACATTAGTGCCGTAGTTCTTAGTGCTGTGGTGCCGTGGTTCGGTTCTTATATGATTTTTTTGTTTTTTTGTAAGCTATAGTATCGGATAGCGAGCGCATGCGTTCCTACGAAGGACTGAACCATTTGCTCCAAATAGCAGTTAAGACAGCGCAAAATAGCCCTGATAGCAGTGTTATCGTTTTTTGTGTGGCTGTAGAGAGGCATTGAAGGCGGCGGCGTATAAGGCAAAACGATAGTAACGTATAGCAGGCTTTTCCGTCACGATGAAATACAAACCGTTCGCTCCCAACAAGATAGAAATATTGAATTTATTTGCTGAAAGATAAAAGTATTGGTTATTTTCACAAAATAAAATCATTTTATACCAAACTAAACTTACAATTTTATGAACAAGAGAATAATAACGTTGATGGTTTGCCTAATCTTTGTGGTCTTTGGCTGCAAGAAAGGGGAAAATCTGTCTATGATTGAAGCTACCCCTGTTTCTGTAGGAGAAGAGGGGAGTGCTAAGTGTTTAGGTTGTCCTATGGGTGAAAATCCAAGTGTAATTATAAGCTCTGCAAATCCTATTGCAGTATGTAGTATTACTGATGTATCAGAAACTTATTCTGAATGTATGGGAGAAGATGTTCCATATGGTATTGCATTGTTGATTGATTTAGGAGGAAGTCTTGCTACACTTAGATTTCATCGTAATGATGATTTTAATGGATCTAATAGCTTATCAGCAGCCTCTGTAAAATGGAAAATTGGTATTCTTCCTGTTGATGTTGTTCCTCCTAGTATTATGTGGTCTAGTTGGTCTGATTGTGGTAATCATTCGTTTAGTATTAATGCATATGATCAATATAATGTGGAATTGGAAGTTAAAGATATGCTTAATCACAATGTTGTAACTTCACAATTCTGTTTTGAACTAAATGGTTTCAATCAAGCTGTCTATTGTGGGACAAACAATCCTTTAGAGATGGAGTGTACTGAGGGAAGTAATAGTCCTACTACTCGTGGTTTAGATGATCCAGGTGGTACAGGTGGTACAATGACAATAATATTACCTTAAAAAATGTTGATTTAAAACTACTCATTTAAGTAGTTTTAGTTCCCCAAATCATATAGGAAAAAAACTATAAGAATAGTTTTTTTCCTTTTTTTTTGTTTAATAAGAGAGTACTTTTTTCAAGTAACCAAGCTTTATAAACTGTATTGGCATTTTCTTGAATTTCGATTAATAAATCTTCTACGTTTTCTTTAGATTCTAAGTGATATTCAAAAAGCCTTTTACTATAACTAATAAAGTTAAGCAATGCTGTCTTGGTGATTGTTGCAATGGATTTGTTGCGATTTAAAAATATAGAAAAAGATTTTGTTAAATTGTAAAAGAGATCATAATCATCAATGGTATAGTAACATTGTAATTGCAAACAACGGGCTTGTATGCCATACACCACATTTTGAAGTTTGATTTGTGCTAATTTTTTAAGGGCATCATCATATTTTTCTTTGTGAAAATATAACGAAGCTTCGGAGAAAATCAACGTATCTTGTTTTTGTTCTACTTGCAAAAAATGCCCAAACTCTTGAATAAATTTTTCTGTCCAATTTAATTCCTTTACAGCTAAACCGATATTTACTATATTTCTAAAATGACCAGTTGCTACATAACCATCTTCTAAAATCAGTTTTTTCTCTACAGCAATTCGATTAATTTCAAATAGTTCTTGGAGTGCATTGGTATCACCACTTTTATGATTTTCATAACAGGCATCTCCTAAAAAGTTAATTAAATCATGTTTCTCATATTCACTATAAACATCAAGATTTTGAAAAAAGTCATTTTTAAATTCTTGATAGTTTGTATAATCTTTATTTATAAATGACTTTAAAAGCCCACTCAATAGTTTGATTCTCGTGTTTTTTTGAAATTGCGGAGTTGTTGAAAGTGTTAGAACTTCTTCTAATAAATGTTCTTTCTGTTCATCAGCACTTTTGCTATCCACAACATAATTATTGGTGGTATAATGGCAAAGTGTCCAATAAAGTTTAGCTGAAAAATAGTACGCATCCATTTTTTCTATAAGGTGGAGAGGATTCAAAGGCATTTCGTGAATGACAGAATAATTAGGATGCAAGAAACACATTTGCATCAAGCGATATTTATTGTGTAAATGCTCAATACCAGCCTCTTCTTGTTTCGCCCACTTTTTTTCTAATTGGTTGATTTTTTGAAAAAATAACTTGTCTTGTTTGCGTTCTTTTAAAACTTCTAACAGTAAAAAGTCTCGTTCTAGTTCTTGCTGTTCTAAGCGTTTCTTTATCAAAAAGTCTTCTAAGATTTTGCCTAAATTGGACATCAAATCAAACAATCGTCGATTGAACGTTTTAGAGCCTTTGAAAATAGCTTTACTGACAACTTCTTTATCCATTTTTTTGGAGGGAAATTTAGGATGCCATTTTTTTAGGTAATTGAATAGAGTAAACAGTCCACCTGACTTTCGATAAGTAGTTCCTTCTAAGTATTTACCAAATTCTTTTATTTCTGTGTTGTCTAAGGTTGAAAATAAGTTGATTAGTTTGCTTTTTTTCATATATATTCTCCTTTCTCTTGTTATAAAATCTGTTTTTCTAGTGGTTCAAGTCGTAAGTCTCTGATAGTTAAGTTGCCAGCAAATACAAGGCATCTTGAGGAAGCATAGCCATAGCTACTTGACTGAAAGATAACGAAGTAGTTGCTAAAAAAAACAAAACTTGGCTATCAAGGATTTATGAATTAATAAAATAGTTATGTACATATTTATATTTTATATGTTTTTCTTTAAAATTAATTGATTTTCAATAGAATAGATATAGTAATTTATTGTATTGTTAGAAGGAGAGAACGGTTTATCTTTCATCGTAACAGCAAGGCCTGCTATCCGCTACTATAGCAAAAGTAACTTATTTATTTGTAGATTACAATGTATATTTTCTCATAGCAATATAAATTGTATAATCTATTTTGCTATAACGCTACTATCAGGTCTATTTTTGACAGTCTCAACGCTACTCGGTCATTATTATGCGAAACTTTTATTGACAAAAATTAGTTATATTTACTAAGTAATGGAATGAAAGCATTCTTGATTGGCATGGTCTTAATAAGTGGTCTATTACCTTGAATGCAAGGTTCGTTAATATCATGCTACATTTTGCCTTTATCGTCAAGGCAGTGCAAAATATTGAAACAAGATATAAACGGGAAGTTGAGAGTCGGAAAAATATAGGTGGGATATTGTTTGATTCATTTGTCACAAAATTTGAAAGATCCCTTAATTCTTTGAATGACTTTTATGAGGCAATGGTTGATTTGCAGTTGAACTTTGAAAAAATGGGGGAGCTTTCAGGATACATTCAAGAGTATAGTTTGCTAGCAACAGCACAGAAAGAGGATGACAAATCTAAGTGGCGAAAAGAATTAAAATATCGTTTAGGAGGTGTTGGTGAAAAGATAGAGGAAAAACTAATTTGCATTATGCTAATTTATCTGGTGCCAATTTATCCAAAGCTAATTTTACAAAGAGGTTCTTTGCAAAAAAAGAAATAAGAGGAGCTATCTTTTCAAAAACTATTTTTCACATTGAGCACAAAGAAAACCTTTTCAAACTAAGGGGGAATCTAAGTAAACGTACATTGGTTGATGATAAAGGAAATACTCTAAAATAAATAAATGCAAAATCTTACATACTATATAGAATCTTGCCTAAAAGAAGGGAAACAAGCGGAAGCATTTGCCTATATCAAGAAATGGCAAAATACCTTAGAGCTAACACAAAAAAACCATTTAATCTCCCTGTTAGCCGAAATAGAACTCATCCAAAAAAGATGTGAAGAAGACCAAAATCAAAAAAATCGAAAAATCGAAGTTTTTGAAATAGATGAAGTGATTAAGGGATTTGCTTATGCTGTTGAACGAGAATTGGAGCATTTTGAAGACCTTCAACAAGAAGCGGATGAGATAGAAGATACCGTCAAAGTTGTTCTTGTTTTAAAAGCAGATTTTGACGATAGTTTTGAAAGTAGGGGAGAGCAAACAGTCCGTCTTTTAGAAAGTATTTTGAATATAGAAAAACGAGCATTCACTTGTCTTTTTAGAAAACAAGGAAAAGCCTTTATTGGATGGGAAACAAGAAGGAATTATAAGCTAATACATCGCCTTAAATCGCTTGTAAAGTTGGATTTAGTGCCTTATGTTGTCAAAATACAATGTTTGGATGTATATTTAGATGATTTTTGTACAGCAATGACGAATGTTTATTTGAATTTAGAGTATGTTCAATTTTCTAAAATGAATTTTTTGGGGAAGGATGCAGAATATAGAACTGTTCCCCAAAATAAAATTAAAAGCTTCTTTAAAATAAAGTCAAAAGACAGTAAGAAAATTAATCTTTTCAAGATAGATTTGTCGTGGGCAAATTTAGTAGGAGCAGATTTTACTTCTTTGAATTTATCACTGTCTAATTTAAAAGGAGCAGATTTGACAGATGCTATTTTGGTCGAAAGTAATTTGAGCAAAACACTATTGAAAGAAGCCAATTTTACCAATGCCAACTTATCACAGGCTAATTTAACAGATATTGATGCACCTTTGGCCAATTTTTATAAGGCAAATTTATTAAAAACAGATTTGACTAATGCTAATCTTTCAGGGGCAAATTTACAAGAAGCAAATTTGAGAAAAGCTATTTTTTTTAAAGCCAATTTGTCCTATGCAAATTGCTGTCAAGCGGATTTAAATTGGGCCAATCTATCAGAATCCACTTTATTGAATACCAATTTATCTAAAACTACTTTAATCAATGCAAAGTTTACCAATGTATATACAATGGTTTCGGTAAATTTATCAGGAGCAAAATTATTAGGTATTAATTTAATAGGAGCAAACTTAGAAAAAACAAATTTCTATCAAGCAGATTTATCAAAATCAAATTTGGATAAAGCCAATTTGCCGAATGCCAATTTAATGAATGCGAACCTATTCCAAGCGAAGCTAAGTGGAGCAAATTTGGAGAATGCGAATTTAATGAATGCTGACTTGTCTCAATCTAATTTAGAAAAAACAAATCTATCAGGAGCAAATATAACCTATACTATTTTTGCCCATGCCAACTTATCAGAAGTAGACTTTTCGGGACTTGACTTATCAAGCCGCAGTTTTGTTGGAACAAATTTATATGGAGCAAATTTATCCAGATGTAATTTGTCTGAGGTGGACTTTACCAATGCCAAACTCATTAAAGCTAATTTGAAAGGAGCTAATCTAAAGAATGCGCTCTTGCAAACAGCGAACTTAAGAGGCGTTAATTTGTCAAATGCGAATTTAGAGGGCGTTACACTTCCCAAAAAAGGGCTACAAAATATTAATTTATCAGAAACCTCTTTGATAGAAGTAGACCTTTCTGGAGCAGATATTTCTGGAGTAAATTTGTCAAACTCCAATCTGAAAAAGGCAAACTTGACAGATACGCTGATGGAAGGAGCAAATCTGAGAGGAACCAATTTGGAAGGTGCGAAGCTAGTCAATGCAAATCTTTCAGGAACAGACTTGACAAGTACTAATTTAAAAAGTACCAATCTCATACATGCGAATTTAGCCAACACCAATTTGTCAAATATCGATTTGTCAGAAACAAACCTTACAAGAGCCGATTTGTCCAGAGCCAATTTGTCCAATGCGAACTTAACCAATTCAAATTTAAATAAGGCTTCTCTAGTAAATGCAAATTTAAAAGGCGTTATTTTGAAAAATACAACTTTGAGCGAAGCCAATTTATCTTCAACAGATTTAAGTGGTCAAGATTTATCAGGTAGAGATTTGTCAAGAACTAACTTTTCAGAAGCCAATTTGTCTAATGCAAACTTATCGAACGCAAAACTAATGCAAGCCAATTTTAAAGGAGCCAATTTAGAGCATACAAAATTTAAAAATGCTGATTTGAAAGAGACCATCTTAAAGACAGTTGATTTGTCTAACAGAGATTTATCAGGAGTAAATTTTTCAAGAGCAGATTTGTCATATTCTGATTTTTTTAATTCAAATTTGTCCAAAGCCAATTTTAAAAAAGCCAATTTATCTTATGTGAATTTTAATGGAGCAAACATTATTGATGCAAATTTTAGAAATGCTATTTGGAACAATGCTGATTTGTCAAATACAGACTTAACAAAAGTGAAAATTGATGTAAACAAAATTCCTAAAACGAAACTCAAAGGAGCGAATCTATCCAATTTTGTTTTTTCTGGAATGGATTTTTCAGGAGTAGATTTGTCCAATGCGAATTTATCGAGGTGTAATTTTGCAGCAGCCAATTTACGAAATGCAAATTTAGAAGGAGCAAATTTAGAAAAAACAATTTTTATAGGAGCGAATTTAGAAGGAGCGAATTTGTTGAATACAAAATTACCAAAAAAAAATTTAGTAGGAATAAAACTTTGTCGTGCAGATTTAAGAAATCAAGATTTCTCTAATAAAGATTTATCAGGAGCAAAATTATCTCAAGCGAATTTGGCAGGTGCGAACTTATCGAATACAAATCTATTTGAAGCTAACTTGACAGATGCAAATTTAACTGAAACAAACTTGTCTAATGCGAATTTATCGAAAGTACACTTAATTCATGCAGATTTCAAGAATGCCAATTTAGAAAATGCCAACTTATCAAGTGCAAGTCTAGTCAGAGCAGATTTTAAGAATGCCAATTTAGAAAATGCAAATTTATCGAAGGCAAAGCTAACCAATGCAAATTTTGAGAATGCGAATTTAAAAAGTGCCAATTTATCAAAAGCACATTTAATAGGAGCAGATTTTAAAAACGCCAATTTAGAAAATGCGATTTTGAAATTAGCAGATGCTAAAGATGCCTGTTTTGTAAATGCAAATTTAGATAGAGCAGATTTGAGCAGTGCCAATTTGTCTTCTGCTGATTTTCACAGAGCAACGATGATAGGAGCGGATTTCTATAAATCTATTTTGTGGCATGCAGATTTTTGGGAGACAAATTTAACAAGAGCCAATCTTCAAAATGCAAAAATAACAGGAGCAAAATTTCTCTATACCAATTTTTTGAGTACTGTTTTTAGCTCAAAAGACAAACCACTTTTGCTACGTATAAATGCTGATATATCTTTGTGTATTTTTGAATAAAATGTCATAGAAAAATATGAAACGAAAAAATATTTTTGGATTGATACTTTGGGGGGCATCACTGATTCTCTTTATCTTAGGTTTT
>Ga0209185_1000812_pt1 | contig 31995 bp, 24 predicted proteins | sample SidtaG_2_FD_187425 | JGI IMG/M metagenome (GOLD analysis project Ga0209185, IMG submission 187425) | Marine algal microbial communities from Sidmouth, United Kingdom - Sidmouth_Asex2 metaG (SPAdes) (version 2) | ecosystem: Host-associated > Algae > Red algae > Unclassified | place: Sidmouth... | reverse complement strand
CCTACACCAAAAAAAAGAGGAAGAGGAAGTGAAAGACAGGCTAAAGTGTTAGTCATGGTGGAATCAGAGCCAAGTATTAAAGCACCAAAAAAAGGAAAACCGGATAGAAAGGTTGGTTATCTGAAAATGGTGGTAATGGAGGATCTCAAAGCAAAAAGCATCAACACAGAGGTTGAGAAATCGGTAAACAAAACAGCATCAGCTTTGACAGACGGTTATAAGGGCTATGCTAAATTAAAAGAAAAGATAGCAAGTCATCATATAGTAGTAGCGCCTAATAAAACAAAATCGGCTAAAGTATTCCCTTGGGTAAATAGAACTATTAGCAATGCTAAAAAAATACTTTTAGGAACTCATCATAATTGTGTAAACCAGCAATATGTCCAAAACTATTTAGACGAATTCTGTTATAAATTTAACAGAAGATATTTTGGAGATAAATTATCTGATAGACTTATGGTTGCGGCTTTAGAAACAACTTGGTACTAGTAGCGGATAGTCATAAAATATAATATAACCAAAACTATTATTGACACAATTAGAATTCTATACTTTTTAATACTTTTCATAAACATTATTATTTAGCTATAGGTTTTATCCCTTTTCTAAATTCAAATAAATTTTCTTTCCATTTTCTTATTCTATAAATTTCGGTTTTTTTAATGAAACATAATGCTTAATGTATGGTAAGTTGTATAATTTGAGTGCAAAGATTTTCCAAAGGAAAATCAGCAGCAAGCAAACAAAGCAATATTTATTGTTAAAGCTAAAATAGCAATTTTTTATACATATAGAAGTTATCTTGACTTTTTTTTGAGAAAAAAGAAGGGTTGTAGATATTTGTGTTGCGAAACGTAAAACCACCAATGCCATTTATCTTACTGATAGGTAAGGATTACCAATAGCTATGTCTAAACCTGTTTCTGGGAATCATAACGATTTATTTGATATAGAAGTACAATTTGAAGAAGTTGTTGGTACTTTAAAAGAGGCTGATGCTGGATTTGATTCTCAAAAACTCAGAGACGAATGTGACTCTAAGGGCATTATTGCCAACATTTATCCAAATAAACGTATGTACAATCTAAACGAAACTGAATTTACAGAGGAAGATCCCTATAAAATATTTCAGAAAGAAGGAGCTGATTTAGTTCGACTACGAGTATGGGTAAATCCCAATGGAGGTTACAGGGGAGTTAATGAGGTTGTTGAAGCTTGTAAGCATATTGTAGAAGCAAATGAAGGCTTAGAAGAAGACAAGAAAATGAAAGTAATGATCAATTTTCATTATTCGGATACTTGGACTGATCCCGAGGATCAATGGATGCCACAGGAATGGAGAGAGGCTAAATGGGAAGGTGAGGACTTATATAAAGATTGGACATGGGTTGGAGAAAAAATATATCAACATACCTTAGATGTGCTAAATGCTATAGATGATACAGAGGTAAATATAGCTTACGTGCAGGTTGGTAATGAATCAGACTCAACAATTTGTGATCATAAATCTGCGTATAATCGAGACTGGAATGAAAATGGTGCTTTGAATAGAGCGTCACAGTTGTTAAAATCAGCTGTACAAGGGGTTAAAGATTCTAAGGCAAATAATGCGAAAATAATTATTCATCATTCAAATTCCGAATTCATGGCAAGTTGATTTAATACTTTAACGGGCTACTCTGAAAAATCGACATTAAAAGCAGAAGATGTAGATATAATAGGAGTTTCTTATTATCCTACTTATCATCAAATAGCTAAGGGGATTACTTTAGAAAAATTAAAAGGATATATTCAAAATACAATAGAAAGCACAAGCAAACAGGTAATGATTGTTGAAACGGCATATCCATTTACAAAATCATCAGCAAATGATAATTTGCCTAATAATATTAATGTAAATACGATAAGTAATAATGGGTTGCCTATTTCCAAAGAAGCTCAATTTCAATGGTACGATGATTTGTCAAAAACAGCAGCAACAGCAGGAGCATTGGGATTAGTTAGTTGGGAGCCAGGTTGGATATCAGCAACTAAATTAGATGAGTCTTGTACAAGAATTCCATTTGGAAGTGGTAATGTTGAAGAAAGAAGAGCTCTAAAAACAGGATCTTCAATGGAAAATTGTTCATTTTTTGATTTTCAAGGAAATGTAATTGCTAATGGCGGTTTTAAGTGGCTAAATAAATCTAATGATTCTGATTATGAAAGAACAATACCAGAAAATGAAATTTTATTAAGTATTGATGATGTAAAAAGAAATTTAATTATAAACAGTCCTAAGGTATCGGTAAATCAGCATGTTTTGTTAATTAAATATGGAAAAATAATCAAGTCAATTCAGATTTATGGATTGAATGGAAAGCAATATTTACTACAAGATAGTTACAATCAAAGTAAAAAAGAACATCATATTTTACTACCTCCTGTTGCAAAAGGATTATATATTATTAAGATAAACACATCAAAATCCAATTACATAAAAAAAATAATTATATAAATAATTGTTTAATTGATGTTTATAAGTCTTATAAACATCAATTATTTGCAATAATTGTCTAAAAAGTAATTAAGCTAGATCCTTTATTTAATTGAATTTACTATGCTATATTTACACTTATATTTTATTAGAAAAAAATAAATTTTATGTCTATCAAAACTAGTAGTTTACATTCCGAATTTGTAGCTAATTTTAAGACCGAGTTAAAGGTAACCTCACCAGGGAGAATTAATTTAATAGGTGAGCACACAGACTATAATAACGGTTTTGTTTTGCCTACAGCAATCGACAAACATATCGTTTTTCAATTTCAGAAAAATGGAACAGATATCTGTAATATATATAGCGCTACTTTCGATAAAATGCTTCAATTTAATGTAAATGAAGTTAAGCAAAGTGATAAAGAATGGGAAAATTACATTTTAGGTGTAGTCAATCAAATACAGATTAGAAATAAAACTATTGGTGGCTTTGATTGTATAATTGAAAGCTATTTGCCAATGGGATCAGGAATAAGTTCTTCCGCAGCTCTCGAGTGCGGTTTGGCATATGGATTAAATGAAGTTTTTGAGTTGGGATTTGAAAAAATTGATTTAGTTAAAATCGGGCAAAAAGCAGAACACACTTTCGTAGGAACACAGTGCGGTATTATGGATCAGTTTGCTTCCGTAATGAGTGAGAAAGGACATGTAATATTATTAGATTGTCAATCTATAGAACATCAATTGATTCCTGCGGATTTTGGAGATTATCAAGTATTACTTTTAAACACCAATGTATCTCATAATTTAGCAGACAGTGCTTACAACACAAGAGTAGCCGAGTGTGCATCTGTTGTTGCTGCAATTGCAAAAAATAACCCAGAAGTAAAATCCCTTCGCAATGTGTCTTTTAAAATGTTAGAAGACGTAAAAGGAGAAATTACCACTATAGCGCATCAACGTGCTAAATATGTTTTAGAAGAAAACGAACGGGTAGAAAAAGCGGTACAAGCACTTAAATCGGGAGATTTAAAATCTTTAGGAATTTATATGTATAGCTCTCACAAAGGGCTACAAAACGATTACGAAGTAAGTTGTGCAGAATTAGATTTCTTAGCAGACTTTTCAAAAAAGTACGATCAGGTACTTGGTGCCCGTATGATGGGTGGCGGTTTTGGAGGTTGTACAATTAATCTAATCCACAAAAACGGAGTAGAGGAGTTTGTAAAAGATGCCACTAAAGCTTACAAAGAAAAATTCAAAATTGATTTAACTTCTTTTACTGCAGTTCCTAGTCAAGGAACTGCAACGGTAGCGATATAATAATTAAGTATGAGCAATATAGATTTTAACGAAAACCCTCACCGTAGATTAAATATCCTTACAGGAGAATGGGTATTAGTATCTCCGCATAGAACAAAACGCCCTTGGCAAGGGAAAAATGAAGAACCAGCAAAATTATCTACAATTACGTATGATGAAAACTGTTACTTGTGTCCTACAAACGAGCGTTTGGGAGGTGCTGTAAATCCAGATTTTTCAAATCCTTTTGTATTTACAAACGATTTTGCAGCTTTATTGCCAGGAGTACCAAATGACAAATACGATAATGGCTTTTTGCAAGCAGAAACAGAAACAGGTATTTGTAGAGTTATTTGTTTTTCTCCAAATCATTCATTAACACTTCCGCTTATGGAAGCCGTAGATATTAAAAAAGTAATTGATCTTTGGCAAAAAGAATTGAAAGAACTAGGAGCAAAGGAAGATATTAATTACGTTCAGATTTTTGAAAATAAAGGAGGTATAATGGGGTGTAGTAACCCACATCCGCACGGGCAAATTTGGGCTCAGCGTTCAATCCCTGAAGAAATTAAAAAGAAAAGTACACAGTTTTTAAATTATTGGAATGATAAGAAAGAATCCTTATTAGAAGCTTATTTAGCACAAGAACTAGAAGCTAAAGAGCGTATTTTAGTAGAGAATGAATATTTTGTAGCTTTAGTTCCTTATTGGGCAGTATGGCCTTATGAGACAATGATTGTACCTCGTAAGAAACATGCAGATCTAACCACATTATCAGAAGACGAAAAGTTAGCTTATGCTGAAATTATAAAGGCATTAACAACTAAATATGATAATATTTTTAAAACTTCATTTCCTTATTCTGCCGGTATACATCAAGCTCCAGTAGATGGAAAAAAACATCCAGAATGGCATATGCATATGAGTTTTTATCCACCATTATTACGTTCTGCAACTGTTAAGAAATTTATGGTTGGTTACGAGATGTTTGCAAATCCACAACGTGATATCACAGCAGAGCAAGCTGCGGATAAAATACGCTCACAAAGCGAAGTACATTATAGCAAAGAATTGTAATATTTATTATGAACTCGTTTAAATTTTTTTGATTGAAGCGAAAAATAGAGATTTTTTGCTCAATTGAAATCATTTTATGGTTGCATAGCATCGCTACGGAACAAAAAAATGATAAAAAGTGAGTGAAAAAGATCATTTTGCAGCCAATTGAAAAAAGTTTAAACGAGTTCTATATATATTAAAAAATCAAAGCCTTCATATAGATTTATGAGGGCTTTAATTTTTAATATATCACATTGTCATACTAAATAGTTTATCTCCGCAATTTTTTCACTACAAAAATTAATTATCACAAAAAATACTATTAAATTTAATACGTCGATCACTCAGGTAATGTAATTGTGAATATGCATAATAACGGTAGTGATAAGGTTGTTATAATATCATTTGCTTAAAAGGAACAATTGTAGTGTATCCTTTTTGTTTAAAAAAATCCATTTCTAGCGCTGTTCCTGTGGCCATAACAAAGTCACCACCCCAACCACCTAAACTTTTAATAGTACCTCCAAAATTAGTAAAGCGTGTTTCCTTAATGGTTGGAACCTTTAATAATTTTGATAAAATAGCTTCGTGTTCCGTAATTAGAGTTTCAAATGTATTGAAATTGTTACTTTCAGAAATAGCTTTAGTAAGTTTGTTTACCTCAGAAATAACACTTTTTAAAATACTCTTATCTAATTTTTTATATGCTGAAATAGCGTCCTTACTATCTTTTTTTTCATTTAAATAAATAAAAAAAATTTGATCTTTAAAAAAAGGATTAAATTCAGTAAGATTAATAGTTGGATTGTTTTTATCTGATTCTATTTGATAAAAAATTGGTTGATTTGTTTTTGCACAAGCAATGTCATAACCACTTCCTCCAAAACTTAAATTTAATAATTCAAATGGGTTAACATTAGCCCAAGTAGCAATATTATTAATTAATGTAGAAGAAGTACCAAGTCCCCATAAGCGCTCAAAAGTGAGCTTTGTAGTAATAGAGTAGCCACAATGATTATTTAAAAAATCAGGGTTAAGTTGTTGTGCCTGCCAAAGAATTTTAAGTAGCGTTTCGTCAAACTTCGATTTTCCTTTTGGAGCTATTTTTTGAAGTAATTTATTAACAGTAATTGAAGTTTGATACCAGGATTGATTGTAGCAGTCTAAACTATTCCAGTTCAAAATACCCGAATTATCAGTTTCCACAACAAGGGACTGGCCTTTTTTAGTAGGTAATGCCAATGCCTTTGCTCCATCCAAAACAACATATTCTCCTGTTATTAATAATTTCCCATTACTATAAAACTCTTGTTTCATTAGGCACGTAATAAAGCTAATTGATGTAATACCTCGCTGTGGGTAATTGTATTTTCAATAAAGTATTGAACTATTTTTTCCTTTTCTTCCTTGGTTGCGTCATGCTGATTCAGAATATTTAGCAAGTGCATCTTCATATGCCCTTTTTGGATTCCTGTTGTAATTAAAGAGTTTACTGCACCAAAATTTTGAGCTAATCCTGCGACAGCAATAATTTTCATTAATTCCTTAGCATTAGGTTTTCCTAATAGTTCCATAGCTAATTTTACCATTGGATGTAAACTGGTCAGTCCTCCAATAGTACCTACAGCTAACGGGATTTCAATGTAATAGGTTAGGGTGTCATTTTCGATATAAGCATGAGTTAGGCTACTATAAGTGCCACTTTTAGATGCATAAGCATGTGCTCCAGCTTCAATAGCTCTAAAATCGTTACCAGTAGCTAAAACCACAGCGTCTATACCATTCATAATCCCTTTATTATGTGTTACCGCTCTGTACGGTTCTTTTTCGGCAATAGTAATAGCACGAATAATTTTTTCGGCATATGCTAAGGAAGAAAGTTGAGGTGTGTTTGGTAAATCCAATATCGGACAAGAAACCTCAGCACGAACTATACAATTGGGAACGTAATTCGAAAGAATACTCATTATAATTTCAATCTCTTTTTCTTGTTCAGAAAAAAGCTTGTAATTGTATGCTTCGGATTGAAAAGTTTGCGAAAATTGCTCTAAACAGGTATTTATAAAATTAGCCCCCATTGCATCTACGGTTTCAAAAGTGCAATGCAATTGGTAGTAATTTGGAATTTCTGTAGTTTTGTTTCGTAATTTAATATCCAAAAGTCCGCCACCACGTTTTTTCATATTGGCTTGGATGTCGGTAATAGCTTTAATTAATTTCGGTTTTACCGAAATAAAAAAAGTTTCTAATTTTTTAGAATCTCCATTAAAACTAAAATGAACTTGACCGATTTTTTCTGTATTTATTACCTTGGCTTTGAAACCACCACGACGATTCCAAAATTTAGCCGCATTACTAGCTGCGGCAACAACCGAGCTTTCTTCTATAGTCATGGGAATGGTATAGCGCTTGTTGTTTATGGTAAAATTTGGTGCAATACTAAAGGGTAAATAGAAATTACTGATTGTGTTTTCGGCAAATTCTTCATGAAGTTGTTGTAATTTTTGATCCGAATTCCAATAGGTAAGCAATGTATTTTTAGCTTCATTAGAAGCATTAAAATGAGTATTAATTAACCAATCTATTTTAGATTCTTTACTCAGTTTTGAAAATCCAGTAACCTCAGGAATCATTTGCATCTGCTAATTTAATTTTAATATTACAAAAATAGAAAAATTGAGTTTCAAAAAAATAGAAAAATCCTAATATTAGATAGTGTTTTCATTTTTCTAATTTCGTAATTTGTACCATATTTAGAAATGTTATTTTATGTTATACGGTGGTACAGAGGTAAATCAGAAATTAGTGTTAGGGCACCCATCAGGATTGTTTGTTTTATTTTTTACAGAAATGTGGGAGCGATTTTCATTTTATGGGATGCGCGTTTTATTAGTTAATTTTCTAACAACAGCTATTTTTATGAGCGAAGATGTTCCTTTTCCAGGTTGGGGATGGTCAACAGAAAATGCAGGGGCACTATTTGGAACATATGCGGGACTTTTATATTTGACACCTATTTTGGGTGGTATAGTGGCAGACAAGCTTACAGGTTATCGATGGGCAGTAGTAATAGGAGCATTAATAATGACATTAGGGCATGCTGCTATGGCTTTTGAAACGGAACTTTCGTTATATGTTGGATTAGCGTTACTGGTTATTGGTACAGGTTTTTTTAAACCTAATATGACATCCATTGTATCAGAAATGTATGCTAAAGTACCTGAAAAAAAAGATGGTGCATACACCATTTTTTATATGGGTGTAAATGCAGGAGCTTTTTTTGGAATATTAATTTGTGGTTATTTAGCGGAAACTCATGGATGGGCATATGGTTTTGGTTTGGCAGGAATATTTATGTTATTAGGAACACTTCAATTTTGGTTTGCTAAGCCTTTATTTGGTGAAATTGGTGAGGTTCCGAAACGAGGCGAAGATTCTAAGAAAAAACTTAAAGAGGAAGAGGTGTCAAACCCATTTAGTTTAATAGATAAGGTGTTAATTGTTTTTACAGCAGTAATTGGACTATTATTCTTACTAAATGATCCATCCTCAAAGATTGGAGGTATTAATTTATTACCAGAAAAGTTTAATATTTTTAATGAAACTCTTTCTGGGCCTCTGCAAATTATAATTGTAGCATTGGTTGTATTTATAGGTCTGGTAATTTCAAGAGTTATTCGATATCAAAATGTTGTGAGGGATCGAATGATATCATTAGTAATTTTTGCGATTTTTACCGTCTTTTTCTGGGCTGCGTTTGAGCAAGCAGCCAGTTCATTAGTAATTTTTGCTCGCGATTTTACGAATAGGGATTTAGTAGGGAATTCAGCATCAATATATAAAGTTGTAAATGCTTTCTTAACAATAACTCCACTAGCGATTCTTACTTTTGTATTAATAAAGTTAGCTCAGCAAACGGCTTCAAAAATCAAAATTGCTAACATTGTTTTAGCAATTACTTTTTCGGCATTATGGTTTATTGCTGCTTGGATGTTGTGGCAAGAGTTTTCGTCCCCAACCACACAAGTAACCGTTTCATGGTTTAATATTTTAAATTCTTTTTTTATTATAGCTTTTGCTCCTTATTTTTCTAATTGGTGGGAGAGTAAGTATAATCCAAGTTCAGCATTTAAATATGCTTTTGGTTTAATATTGTTGGGAGTTGGATTTGGTTTTCTAGCATTTGGTTCTATGAGTATTCCACAGGGTGCTAAATCAGCTTCTATAAGTATGTTTTGGTTAATCGCCGCTTATTTATTTCATACTTTAGGAGAGCTGTGTTTATCACCAGTAGGGTTGTCCCAAGTTAGTAAATTGGTTCCAGCACGAATGATTGGGTTTATGTTTGGAATGTGGTATTTAGCAATTGCTATAGGAAATAAGTTAGCGGGCTCATTAGGAGGAATGATTGAGGAGATTACAAAAGAATATAATTTAACTACATTCTTCCTAATTTTTACAATAGTTCCTATTGGGGCGGGTGTATTAATATCGTTACTAAATCCAATTCTAAAAAAACTAATGCACGGAATTCGTTAAATAATGTAACTAAGGAATACTTTTTGAGACTTAATCTTAAAATTTATGATTATGAAAAAAATATTTATACTGTTGTTAACTATTGCAACAACATCAATTTCTGCTCAAGAAATCAATTGGATGAGTATGAAGGATGCTTTATCAGCTCAAAAAGAAAATCCTAAAAAAATATTTATGGATGTATATACCAATTGGTGTGGGCCGTGCAAATTATTAGATAAAAACACGTTTCGTAATGCTGATGTGGTGAAATATGTGAATGATTATTTTTATGCTGTAAAGTTTAATGCGGAAGGGAATGATGAATTTGAGTATCAGGGACATACCTTTACAAATCCAGGATATAAAGAAGGGGGAAGAGGTAGAGGAAGCTCACATATTTTTGCAAACTCTTTAAAAATTAGTGGCTATCCAAGTATGATTTTTTTTGATGAGCAAAGTAATATGATTTTTCCCATTACAGGATATTATAAGGCAAAGGAATTAGAAGTGTTTTTAAAGGTTGTGGGATCAAACGATTATAAGAAGATTACTAGTCAAGAACAATTTGCAAAATATCAAAAAAACTTTAGTGGCGTATTTAAAGGTTAATAAAGCCGATTTTTTTCCCTTTTATTTTTAGATGGAATGTGATGATAAATTAAACGAATCGGATGTGTTTCCGTAGTATCTCTAATTTTATCAAGTCCTTCCTCGTTTTCTTTTTCTAAACGCTCGCTTGTGGGAGTAAATTTTCCTTGCTCGTCAAAACATTTCATAAATTCTTCATTATCCTCTATATAAATGGGGTCTTCCCATATGTATTTTGGTTTTTTTGCTATTTTCTTCTTAAACAAAAACGCAAAGGTCATGCCGATTAAAAGCCCACTCAAATGCCCTTCCCATGATATTTTATAATCAATCGGAGCTACATACCAAACCATACTCCCGTACATAAATACAACAAAAAAAGAAAGTGCTAAAAGTCTGAAATGTTTACTAATTAAGCCTTTTAAACTTAAAAAGCCAAAGAGCATGTAAATAACACCACTAGCTCCAATATGGTAGGATTCTCTTCCGATTATCCAAGTAAGTAAACCTGTTAAAAAAGCACCATATAAGAGGACTTTAAAAGAAATTGCATCATAAAAATAAAATAGCGAAGTACTTAGGACTAATAGTGGTAGTGTATTGTGCAATAAGTGTGACCCATCTCCATGTATAAAAGGGGAAAAAATAATGCCCCGAAGTCCTATAAGGTTTCGAGGATGAACTCCCCAATGAGCAAAATCGGTATCCCATCTCATTTCGACCCAATACACTAACCAAATTGTTAATACCATTGCTAATGGGTATAATAGCATATGATATTTAAATGGAAAGTTTGAGCGCTCAATCATACTATGGTTTAGTCAAATATTACTCCAAAATGTAGTGTGCTGAAGTTTTGGCAGGTTTACTTTAAAATTATAAAAAGAAAAACCCTAGTAAATTATATGATTTACTAGGGTTCAAAAAATGATTTAACTCTGTTAGATTATTTCTTTTTTTCATTAAGCCAATTGTTTACAAGATCTTCAAGAATATCTAGAGGTAATGCACCATTAGTCAAAATTACATCATGGAATTCTCGAATATCAAATTTTTCTCCCAAAGCTTTTTTAGACTTTTCCCTGAGTTCTAAAATTTTATTCATTCCAATTTTATATGCTGTGGCTTGGCTAGGCATTACCACATGCCTTTCCACCATTTTAATAATGTCAAATTCTTCGGTAGGAGTGTTTTTTTTGTAATAGGATATTCCATCCTCACGAGTCCATTTTTTAGCATGTATGCCAGTATCTACGACTAATCTACATGCTCTAAAAAGCTCCATAGATAAACGACCAAAATCAGAATAGGGATCTTTGTAAAACCCAATTTCTTTTGGAATATACTCTGAATAAAGGCCCCACCCTTCAATATATGCGGTATAACCCCCATATTTTCTAAATTTTGGAACGTCTTTTAATTCCTGTGCAATAGCTAATTGCATGTGATGCCCGGGGATTCCCTCATGGAACGCTAGTGCTTCCATTTCAAATTTTGACATTGATTTTATCTTATACATATTTGCATAGTATATTCCAGGCCTAGAGCCATCAGGCGCGGGTCTTTGATAAAAAGCGAGACCAGCAGACTCTTCTCTGAAGGCTTCTACACGTTTCACTTTAATGTCTGCTTTAGGTTTTGTAATGAATAATTCATCAAGTTTTCCTTTCATTGCTTCAATAGTTTTTCGAGCTTCGGTCATATAAGCTTCCCTTCCAGCATCAGAATCTTCATAATAAAATTTTGGATCGTCTTGCATAAATTTAAAAAACTCGTTTAAGGAACCTTTAAAACCAACATTATTTTTGATGACTTTCATTTCATTTTGAATTCTTGCTACTTCACTAATACCTAATGTATGGATTTCGTTGGCAGTCATTGATGTAGTAGTCGTTTCCTGTAGCGCGTAATTGTAAAAATCTAACCCATTTTTAAAACGCCAAACTCCAGAAAAATTATCACTTTTTTCTTCTTGTTTTTTAAGAAAAGTAATTAAATCTTCATAGGCAGGTTTTAAATTAGTCAAAAGTGCTTTTTTTGCATTGTCGATTAAGCTATTTTTTTCTTTTGTAGTAAGCTTCAGGGTTTTAATTTTAGTTGTAAAATCAGCCAAAAGGGTGCTATTTTTTTCTCCATTAAAGGGAAGCCCTTTAATGATATTTTCGCAGGCACTAATTACTTTTAAGTATAGGTATTTAGGAAGTATAATATTTTGTTCTTCCCTAATTTTTAGTTCATCAATTACTTGCTTCAAAAAATTATTAACACCATTTAATCGAGTAATATAATCTTCAGCATCTTTTTTGTTAGTTACTAAATGCATATTGATCAAAAAAGAGGGCACTTGAGTATGGTAACCAAACATTTGGTTTACGGGATAATTGTAGAGCTTAAATTTTTCTCCTTCAATTGAACTTTTATAATTTTGTAGAGCGAGTTTATAACTCAGTAATGTAGCTTCATCCAGTTTACTTGTATCAATTTCCGTTTCTAAATAATTTAATCTAAGTTTAGTTCTCTTTAAAGATTCACTTTGCGCTTTTTGAGAAATATCATCCCATTTATCGTAGTTTTTTTTATTTCCTAAATAAGTAGAAGTCATTGGAGAAAACTCAAGCTCTTCTACAAACTGTTCTTCAAACCATTCATTTAATTTTTTAGATTCATCAATAGGCGGGCTATTTTTTAAACATTTGTTTGCATTTAGTATATTACAAGTAAGTATCAGTATTATTAACAATTGCTTTTGGAAATTTGTTTTCATAGATTAATCAAATTAAATTTTATGTGGAATAATTAAGGGCATTTGAATTTTTCAAACGCCCTTAATTTTAATTATTATTTAATAATAAATCATTGTTCTTAATTATTTAATTTTATCTTCTACAAACCCAGTTCTTCGATGTCCACCAATTAAAATTATTTCGTCAGGACTTGTAGATTTTACAATTTTTAAGGCAATACTATCAATAATAGTTTTTGTTTTTATTGATTTTCCTTGGTCTTCAAGTATTTTTCCTTCAGTAAGAGTTATTGTTTCCTCATCAACTTCAATATTTTTCTCGTTTTCTGAAGAAAAACTAAGATCAGAAGTATTTGTTAGGGTTTTTATTTTAAAGTTAATAAATCCATCGTCGGCTATCCATATACTATCGTTGTCCAATGCGGTATTAAAAGTAGTAATTTTATGGTAATCACTAGTAGCTACGCCATCTGCATCGTAAGACCTGACAAACCATTCTCCTGCAAAAGCTTTGGTGTTTGTACCTCCTGCATTAAAATCTTTAAAACCGTCATCTTCTTGGCATGAAGCAAAAAATAGTAATGATGCTATTACGATTCCTATTATATATTTTGTTATTTTCATATTCAAGTTTTTATTGTTCATATTCAAAGGCATAACTATATCCCGCAGGATTTACTTTGGTCGTAAATTGACCATTCGTAGGGTCATATGTAAGGTCTACACTACTCTGCCCCAATGGATATACTTGAGGAATTTCGGATATAATATCTCCATTCATCTGAAAATACATCGGAAAGACACCTCCAAATGCAAAATCAGTAACAAAAAAAATACTGTTAGTTCCCTTTACAAGCGATATGCTACCTTTTCTAGTATTCGTATTTTTATCTTGGATATTACCCGAAACATTATTGCCAATTACAGAGGGATCGTGTACAACTACATTTCTAGTAATGGTTGCTAAAAAGCCATCTGAATTTTTTGCACGATAAGTAACAGTATAAATGCCTACTTTGGTAATGTCTATTTTGTCAATACCCAATACTTCAACTGGTAAATCGGTGCCGTTTTCAATTGCTTTAACTTCAGGTTCAATATAAGGAGTATTAAGCTCCCATACTAAATCTGTTTTATTATCGATACTAAATTCCGCAAAAAACGTAGTTTTGGATTCTATAGGGTTTTCTTCTTCACAGGAAAGAATAACCATTGTAAATAAACCTATCAGTAATCTGGAGGTTGTATTTATATATTTATTTATATTTTTCATATTGAAGTCTTGTTATTTTTGATCCCACCATACTTTTTCAGTAAGAGAAGATTTTTGAGTTAAATTGCTATTTCTAGACACTTCGCCGTCGGAATAAAACATACTATTAGGAATTATTGTTTTATCAGATAAGACACTTATGGCAGAAGTCTTTAAGTTTCCTTGACTGTAATCAGGTGTGCCCTTAATTTCAGGAAATCCAGTTCTTAATTGTTCAAAATAAGCTTCAATAGTATTTACATAAGCTAACGAAGCCCATTTCTGAATAATTACTTGTCTTACCGTGTCTTCAATATTTGTTCCTGGGGTGTAGACATAAGGTCCAGTACCTGTTATTAAAACGTTTAATACTTCTATTTCTTCAGTAGTAGTTAGCGGAAATCCATAGTTTAAAAATGATTGCTTTACTCCTTCATCATATTTGGCTTTTGCACCTGCCCCTCCAGAGTATCTTATTAGTCCTTCTGCTTGTAAAAAATTACTCTCTGCAGCTGTAATAAAAAAGACAGGTTTAGTTGGGTTAATATTTGGTCTTGAATAATTTCTTGCAACAGCAGTGCTTGGTTCATCTCCTCTAGTTCCTTGGTCAATGGCAACAAAGGCTTTAGCAGAATTTTGTCGGTATACTTCAGTAAGCCTTGGATCATTATTTTCTTGGTAAAACATCAGTAATGAATTACTGGCTATGTTATTAACATCACCTAATTCATCAATTTGTACATCTACAAAAGGATTTTTTTTGTTTTCTTCATCAGTATATAATCCAAAGCTAACATCTTCAGTTAGTAAATTTCCGCCTAAAATTAAGGAGGTAACTTCACTTGGGTTTGCTTTATTCGTATAAGCTAATCTTAAATACATTTTTAACTTTAATGTATTAGCAAACTGCACCCACTTGGGCATTTTTCCAGCTAATAAAGCATCTTGGTCAATAACATTAGAAGGAACTGGTGTTGGGTTTGAATTGTATCTTGTTAGAGCTTCATCAATAGAAATTATTAAAGCGTCATAAATTTCTTCTTGCTTAATTGGTGCTGGGTTGATATTATCTATACCAGTTAAAACTTCTGAGTAGGGGATATCTCCGTAAAAGTCTGTTAGTACTTGAAAGATGTAAGCTCTCAAAGTTTTCGCAATCAAATAAGTACTATTATCAGCCTCTTCCAAAGACTTTGAAATCACAAAGTCAAGATCACTGATACTACCAGCATAGGCCTCTGTCCACATTCTATTGGTGTAATCCGAACCTACATTATATTGATCAATTTCTAGATATTGAGAAGCTCCTGGTGATTGCGTATGGTATTGTACCATAAACCCACCATAGTTAGTAAGTTGGCCACCTAAAATTGTAGCAATAGAGGCCTCTGCCGCAGTAAGTGCAAAACTTTTATCAATTGATGGAGGGCTATTTGGATTAGTGTTAATATCTAAATCACTCTCACAGGATTGTAAAACGAGACACGATATTAAAATTAGTTTAAAAATATTTTTCATCGTAAAATTCTTTTTTTTAATTAAAATTGTGCTTTTACATTCAAGCTGAAACTTCTAGTGGTTGGATTGGCAGTAAACTCACCAAATTGCCCCCTTACATCTGTTCCAAATGTTGAAAGTTCAGGGTCGATAAATTGATTACTCTCAGGAGTCCAAAGAGCTAGATTTCTTCCTATTAATGCTAAGGAAAGTTTGTTGATTGGTGTTTTTTGTAAAATTTTTTGACTTACGTTATAAGTCAAAGTTACCTCTCTTAGCTTTATAAAAGATTTATCAATTACTGTTTGTCTATCATTAGCATCTGCCCTGTAGAAGTCATCTTGATGTTCTCTATCAATAGGAGTTGTATTTTCTATAAAGGCTCCATCATTATTAGGATCTACTTGTACAGAATTGGGTATTAAGAATGGACTACGATTATTAAATGTTGTTGTTATTGAATTCCCAGTAAATCTTGTAATATCGGCTGTTCTGGAAAACATTACCCCTCCTTGTCTAGAGTCTAAAGTAAAACTTAAGGATACTCCTTTATAACTAAATTCATTACTTATCCCTAAAGTATAGTCATATTGTGTATCACCATAAATTTCCTTTTCAGTATCAGCAATTGGAACGCCATTATCGTCAACTACTATTCTTCCGTCAGGATCTCTTAGTGCTACATTACCTTCTATTAGGGCTATTGGTTGACCTCTTCTAGCAACTAAGGCAGTAGTGCTTAATCCACCTAAATCTAGTTGTTCTAAACGGTCATCTAATTCTACTAATTTCCCATTAACCTTGGAATAATTAAAGGAAGATTTCCATCCAAATCCATTCCAGTTTTTAATCCAATTTAAATTCAGTAGTAATTCAATGCCTTTGTTTGAAATGGTTGCCACATTTGCTCTTTGACTTGTAAACCCTGTTGAAGGAGCTAAAGGTAAGTCTACTATCTGACCATCTACTTTTGCGTCAAAATAAGTGAAGTCAATACCTATTCTATTTTTAAGAAACTGTAATTCCGTACCAATTTCAAATTCTTTTCTTCTCTCAGGGACTAAATCGGGATTTGGAGCTCTGTTTCCTACTTCAAAAGCATTTAGACCTCCTGCAGGGAAATTCAAGTTCCGAAATCCTTGATTATCTGTGCTAGATGCTACGAATCTAGATTTTGTTTGGTAGGGTCTAGTATCCACACCTGTTTCTCCATAACCTAAGCGCAGTTTACCAAAATTAACAATATCTTGAATAATGGGAAAAGTTTTAGAGAATACCCAAGAAGAATTGACACCCCCATATAATGCGGTCCGATTTTCACTAGGTAGTGTGGAATACCAATCTTGGCGGATATTTCCTGTTAAATACAATTGATCTTTGTAATTGAAGGTCGTGCTGGAAAAGAAACCAAATAGTTTTCTTTTTGATAATCCAGTTTCAAAAGGGTCATTATCTCTTTCACCATCTAAAATTGAGTTACTTCCTATCGCAGGAGTTGACGCTGAATTAGATAAATTATAGAAACTAGGAATATCTAAAGAGGATATAGAAACCGAAGAAGTAGTCGAATTTCGTTCATTGAAATTCATTCCAAAATTGGTATCTACGCTTAAATCTTCGTTGAAATCTCCATTGATATTTAAAAGTATATCATGGTTAATTTGTCTAGTATTAATGTTAGCTTCTGCATAAAAGCCTTCTTGCTCAATACTAGATCCATCATTTGTAGACCCTGGTAAAGCATCTACCTCAGCACTAAAAACATTAAAGCGTTGATCTGTATTATCTAAACCCAATCGATAAGTTAAGTTAGCCCATTCAGTAAGTTTAGCTGTTACGTTAAAAGCTCCATAGGCTCTATTTTCTTCGAAATTAGTACCTCTGTTGTTTAGTGTAAAATAAGGATTTGTAACCCCAAAGGCTGTAAAATATTCAGATACACTATTAAAAGGGTTATTCAAATCTGAAAAACCAGAAATATCTAAATCAGTAGGGATTTGTAATAAATTGTTGGCTACAGATAGCCCTTGTCCACCAGGAACCCCTGAGCCTTCTGTAGTCACATAATTAAAAGTTCCTCCAAAAGTTAACCAATCTACCTCATTTTCAAAAGACATCTGTAATGTGTTTCTTTCATTAGTATCGGAATTTCCTGGGTTAATACCATTAGCATCTCTATTGGAAAAAGACAAACGTCCAGTAGCTCCATCCTTACCACCTGAAATAGCGATGTTATTTGTCAATGCAAATCCATCAGAGTAAAAATTCCGCAATTGATCTTTTTGAAATAAATAGGGTTTAATTTGTTGAGAGTTGTTAACAACATTACCCCAAGCAATAGTTTCTCCATTAAAGGCAGGACCCCATGATCCGTTTTCGCCCAAAAGATGTTGTGCATCCCAACCTTGTCCAAAAGTTTTTTGGTAATTAGGAACTCTCAAAACATTAGATGTTGTTATTATAGAAGAAATATCTATGGTAAGCTTTCCTACTTTTCCTTTTTTTGTTGTTACTATGACTACTCCATTAGCAGCCCTAGAGCCATAAAGAGCTGCTGCTGATGCTCCTTTAATTATAGTCATTGTTTCAATATCTTCAGGATTTAAATCGTCAATACCTCGACCAAAATCGAAGGACCCACTTAAATCATCTCCAAAGGAGTCATTATTACTTATAGGAACACCATCTACAATATATAGGGCTTGATTGGATCCGCCTACGCTACTTATTCCTCTAACAATAAGCCCACTCGAAGCTCCAGGGTCAGAAGATGCAGAAAAGGCGACAACACCAGCAACTTTACCTTGAATAGCATCTACAATACCAGTTTGCGCACCTTCAGTCAATTTGTCACTACTTATAGTAGTTGATGCAGCTCCAATAGAGGTTTTTTCTCGTTTTATACCTATTGCAGTTACAATAACTTCATTTAGGTAGTCTTGTTCAATTTCCAATACAACATTGATTTGTTTTTTTGAACCTACGGAAACTTCTTGAGTTTTGTACCCGAAAAATTGAAAGACTAATGTGGATTCATTAGTTGTTTTTACAGAATAGTTTCCATCAAAATCGGTAACTACACCTGTTGAACTTCCTTTTAAGATCACATTAGCACCTGGTAAAGGTATACCATCGGTGTCTGTCACAGTACCGTTTACCGTTTTTTCTGTTTGAGCAAAAACGGAATGGGTAATCAATAACAACGACACTGAAATAAATAATTTAGTGTAAAATTTCATGCGTGTTTGTTTATTAAATTATGATCAATAAAGTTAAAGCATACAAATGTTTTTTCGATAATTTTTAATTTAATTAGCTAAATTATAGGTAATTATGACTATTTTATATTTTAAATTATTCATTACATGTAGACTTTAAATGTTAAAATAATATGAATGTGATAATTTTAGGGGGTCTGAAAGGGTGGCAATTGTATATTTCTTAAAAATAAGAACATTACATTTATTTCGTAAACAATTAAATAAAACTACTTTTCTTAGGCTAAAACAGAAGTGTTATAGGGTTAAGGTGTTGTTAATTTATAGTTAAGGAATGATTCAAAACGTCAATTTGCTATGCGTACACGCAAATAAAGCAATCTTTTTTTAAAGGTTGGTATGTTCTTGTATTGCTAAATCAAGATGGTAAAATTACATTTGTAAATTATGAGTATACCCTTAGCAGAACGCATCCGTCCTAAAACTTTAGAAGACTACTTGAGTCAAGAACATTTGGTAGGCGAAAAAGGAGCTTTAGCTTATCAGATTAGAAAAGGAATGATTCCTTCGTTACTTTTGTGGGGACCACCAGGTGTTGGAAAAACGACCTTAGCTAAAATTATTGCAAAAACCTCTGGGCGTCCATTTTTTGAATTAAGTGCTATTAATAGTGGGGTTAAGGAAGTTCGGGATATTATTAATTCAGCTAAAAAAGAAGGCGGGCTTTTTACAACAAAAAATCCAATTTTATTTATTGATGAAATTCACAGATTTAGCAAATCACAACAAGATTCATTACTTGGGGCAGTTGAAAAAGGTCGGGTAACACTTATTGGAGCAACTACTGAAAACCCAAGTTTTGAGGTAATCCCTGCATTACTTTCAAGGTGTCAGGTATATACACTAAACCCTTTTAGTAAGACGGATTTAGAAAATTTACTGCATAGGGCTATTAAAAAAGACGATTTTTTATCAAAAAAGGAAATTGATTTAAAAGAAACGGATACTTTATTACGCTTATGTGGTGGGGATGCACGGAAATTGTTAAATATTTTTGAGTTAGTAGTAAATAGTATTGCTACAGATAAGGTTGAAGTAACAAACGATTTAGTATCTAATTTGGTACAACAAAACCCAGCGCGTTATGATAAGACGGGGGAGCAGCATTATGATATTATTTCAGCTTTTATAAAATCCGTAAGAGGGTCTGATCCTAATGGGGCTGCATATTGGTTAGCTCGCATGATCGAAGGTGGTGAGGATCTTAAATTCATAGCACGTAGGATGTTAATTTTAGCGTCTGAGGATATTGGTTTAGCAAATCCAACAGCACTAGTAATTGCGAATAATACGTTTACTGCTTCAGTAATAGTTGGTTATCCAGAGGCACGGATAATATTAAGTCAATGTGCGATTTATTTGGCTACTTCTCCAAAAAGTAATGCTTCGTATTTAGCTATAGGTAAAGCGCAACAATTGGTAAAGCAAACAGGTGATTTATCGGTGCCATTGCATTTGCGAAATGCACCAACTAAATTAATGAAGGAATTGGGGTATGGTGATAATTATAAATATGCTCACGATTATGAGGGTAATTTTGTACACCAAGAATTTTTACCAAAAGAAATTGAAAATACCCAGATTTACAATCCAGGTAATAACATTAAAGAAAATGGAATTAGAAATTATTTGCAACGTTTGTGGCAAAAATACGGCTATTAATTTTTGATATTGTAAATGGGGATGTAGCTCAGTTGGCTAGAGTGCTTGACTGGCAGTCAAGAGGTCGTCGGTTCGAGCCCGATCTTCTCCACTACTATTAATAAGGTGCTTATAGGATTTTGTGAGCACCTTATTAATGAACTCGTTTAAACTTTTTTGATTAAAGTGAAAAATAGAGATTTTTTGCTCAATTAAAATCATTTTATGGTTGCATAGCATCGCTACGGAACAAAAAAATGATAAAAAGTGAGTGAAAAAGATCATTTTGTAGCCAATTGAAAAAAGTTTAAACGAGTTCAATTACATAAATTTTTCGAAGTCATTCATATACTTATAAGTAAGGCGCTCTAGTAATCTTAGTTCCTTAGTTACAATATGTGCAGTACCAGACATTTCCTGAGAAAACTTTAATTCTTTGTCGTTTTTAGTTTTAAGGCCATTCGGGAGTTCGATTTTCAGGAAATATTTACTCTCTCTTGCGATGTCTGATTTATAAGCAATAGTTCCATAAATTGAGCCAAATTGTTCACTAGGAAAGTCAGTAAGTTCAATTCTAACTTTTTGTCCTAATTGGACTTTACCAGAATTAGCTGCGGGAAGGTAAGAATAAGCAAAAACGGGATGAGTATCAGGAATAATAACCATAATTTCATCACCGGGTTTAACTTCTTGGTTAATAGTCCAAAATTTATAAAAATTTACTTTTCCAGATATAGGCGCTTTTAATAAGTATGTTTCTTCCCATTTTTTTAAGTCGTTTTCAAAACTTAATGCATTGCTTTTTACAGTTTCCTCTAAGTCTAGTATACTTTTGTTTCCTTGATTAATTAATTCTAAAATTTGAAAATTTAATTCTTCTAAACGCAACTTTTGATTAGCTTCTTCTTCTTTTAAGGTAATTAGTTCAAGTTCGGTTGCAAAATAAGCATTAGAGGCATCATCGAATGCTTGTTCCAAGATCACCTTTTTTTTGTATAATTTCTTGTCAATCTTGTATTTTTTTCTGGATAAAGCAAACGATTTATTTTTGATTTTATTTTTTTGATTTAATCGTTCTAAAATTTCTTTTTGTAAAGAAACTTTCATTTGTAGTTGTTCTATTTGTTTTTCTACTACATCCTGATCTTGATAAAGGCGATATTTGAAAGCGGAACTTTGCAATTGAAAAAAAGATGCTCTTAGACTTCCTAGTTGAAAATCCTGATCGTTTTCGGTTAATAAAGCAACTTTTTTGTTTTGATTAAAATCTTCCATAAAGCAAGAAAATAAATTTCGAGCTTTTATAATATCGTTATATTTTGCATTATTTTCAATAACACCTAAATGATCTCCTTTTTTAACTTCTTGATGCTCTGTAGCTATCATAGTTGTGATTTTGCCACCTTGTTTTGCGATGATACTAGCAGGTAAATCCTTTGTGGTAATATTAATTTTTGTGCTAACAGTATCGGAGTATTTAATAAAATAAGAACTAAGTAGCGTTAGTGCAACTACAATTCCAATCATTAAAATACCAGATCTTATGAGCCAAGCAGGACTTGCTCCTAAAACTTCATTTACCTCTTCGGATTTAAGATTTAAGTCCTCTGGTCCCATAGGGTAATGGGATTCATTTTGTGTTTGGAATTCGCTATCATCAAATTCATAGTCATCGTCATCGAAATTGTCATCTACAAATTTAAAGTCTTCACCGTAGAGATTTTCGTCCACAAATTCACTATCTATTTCTTTTTTGATATACTCAGGATCCTTTTTCATAAGTATTTTTTATAATAATTTTTAAGCAAAGTCTATTTTTGTGAAAAATCACTCTAACAACTAATAATGGTAATTTTATTTGATGTTAAATGTATTATATTAATGTTTCATTAACATCTACTAACAAATTGCCGTTGTCTTTTTCTGAGATGTAATTATTTAACCCATTAAAAATATAATCACCGTTAGCAAGTTCTTTTTGATCTAAAATGTAATAAGGGGTGTAGTCTATTTTTTCTTCAGAGACCCACTCTCTAATTTCTTGAAAATAAGTATTTATTTTTTGGGACAATTCTTCGTCTGTTTTATATTCTTGTTGCCATTTTTTGACAGCCTTACTATTTTCAACGTCAATAGTATAAAGATCATTCATCGCTTTTAAAAATAGATCTAGCCCATCGGAATTATATATAGAAACTAATTGTGCTAGTAAATTATTTTTTAATTCAATTTTATCAAATTCATTTTCAAAATTAGATTGCCAATATTTTTTTTTACCATAAATTTTTATGTAGATTTCTTTAGTTTCGGAATTTTCAAAGGCTTTTTCTAATTTCTTAAGCTCTTGGTCAATGTTAATATTAGTTTCCTTAGCAAAATGGATTACCATTTTAATATTATCTCCGAGTTTATTTATTAATTCTTCTAACTTATTTTGGGATGCTCGGCAGGCACTGCAAAAAGGATTTGTTATAACCGTAAAAATATGTTCTGATTTAGGGCTTCCTATAATTACTTCTGATTCTAAACTTTTTTGTGATATAAATCGTCCTTTTTTCACTTCACTTTCAAAAAAAGCAGGGTTGTTGTGGAGTATTAATATTTCCTCTTTTAATGCGGAAATTTTATCTAAAAGTCCTACGCCAGATCTTAGAAGGACCCAAATTAGCGCTGGTAGTAGTAATCCAAATAGGGTAGTAGCAAAGTTTAAAAAGCCAAAGCTTACTGTGTAATTTTTCCAAAAATAAAAAAATAAAATGGATTCTAACCAAAGTATAATTTGAATTGACACACAAAGTTTACACCATTTTTTAAGCACTTTAGCCTGATAGTAAATAGAGAAAAAAGTATATGGTAAAGCCAGTAAATTTAGGACACCTAATATTGCGAGAGTTGCACTAATGTTATTTGAAAATAAGCCTAAAATAATAGTAAATATACCTCCTATAAAATATAATAAACCAACCTCAGAAACGCTTATGATACCATAAATTTTAGATACAGGAGAATCTAATATATTAGCGGTACAATCAGAATTTGTTTGTGTTTTTTTATTTAAATTGCAAACAAGGTCAATCAAAGTAGAGTCATTACCTAACGTGTATTTTAAAAGAATAATACAAATGATTGTTCCTAATATTTTAATACTAAATATGGGGATCCACAAATTAGGCAAATACTCTTTATTTGCTCCAAAAAATAATATAGTAATAAGTAATATACCAAGACTACTGTAAATAAAGCTTTTTTTTATTTTTTTTACGAAACGCTTTTTTTTATTTTTTTTATAATTTACATCACCCGATGTTGCTGTTACACTTATTAACAATGTAATCCCAGACCATTTGCTACAAAAAGCATCTTTTATCTCTGTGATATACCCTTTTTCGGTATCTAAATAAGTAATTTGCTCATTATTAATTTCTGAAATCATTACATAGTAACCATCTCCTTTATTGTTAGATGCGTTATGCATAAATGCAATTGCGGGTAGGGGTATTTCATCAAGGTTCTCAGGCTCAAGCTTGACAATCATATTATCTACTTTCCAAACCTTTAGAGCTTTTGAAAGGGATGTGATTTTAGGGTATTCATCCGTGTTCCTAATGACTTCTAAAATTGTCTCAGTAGCAACTGGTAGTTTAAGTATTTTTATTAAATTAATGAGAATTGCAAATCCATTTTCATCTTTGCTATTTTGAGCTATCCATTTACTGTTTTTCATGTCAATTAATTATGTTGTTAGCTTAGTTGTAACTGATCTTCCACTAGTTCGTAATACACTCCCTTTTTCAAAACTAATTCGTCATGAGTCCCTTGTTCTGCGACTATTCCTTTTTGTAATACGATAATATTATCGGCAGCACGAACAGTACTTAAACGATGTGCAATAATTACAGCAGTACGGCTTTTATTAAATTTTTCAATTTTATTAGTGATTTCTCTTTCGTTTTTTGCATCTAAAGCACTACTGGCTTCGTCAAGAAAGATATATTCAGGATTTTTATAAACTGCTCTAGCTATTAGGATACGTTGCTTTTGTCCAGCACTTAGTTCTTTACCTTCATCACCTATTCGAGTATTGTAATTTTTTGGTAATGCTTCTATAAACCCTTTAGCATTGGCAATTTCGACAGCATTTAAAAGCTTTTTTTCATCGATAACAGCATCTACAAGAGCAATGTTATTTGCAATTGTGTCAGAAAAAATATACCCATTTTGCATTACTACACCGCATCTTTTTCTCCACTCCCTTGTACTGTATGATTTAATATCTACGTTGCCTAAACGCATTTCCCCCTCTTCAAGTTCATAAAAGCGTAATAATAATTTTAATAGAGTAGTTTTTCCGTTTCCACTTTCGCCTACAATAGCTGTAGTTTTCCCATAGGGAATAGTTAGATTGAAATTTTTTAATACCCATTCACCTGATGGGTCTCCATAACGAAATCCTACGTTATCAAATACAATATCTTTTCCATGAGGAATGTCGTAAGCTTCGTTTGTTAATCCATGGTCTTCATCCTTTCGATTTTGAACTTCGCCCAGTCGCTCTAAACTAATTTTTGCATCTTGAGTATCCTGAGCTAGGTTAACAAATTGAGATATCGGACCGTCTAATTGTCCTAAAATTTGAGTAGCAGCCATCATCATACCCAGGGTCATATCTCCATCAATAACCAGTTTAGCCGCAAAAATTGAAATAGCTATGTTTTTGGCATTATTAATAAAACTTGCTCCAGTTCCTTGGATTTGTTCAAGTATTAATGTTTTTATACTTAATCGGAATAGTTTTATTTGCACACGTTCCCAATTCCATCGTTTTTCTTTTTCGCAAGTATGTAATTTAATTTCCTGCATACCCTGTATAAGGCCAACGGTAGCATTTTGGTCTGAAGCAGACTGATCAAAAGTAAGGTAATCTAGTTTTTTACGCCGCTTTAAGAAGGCTAGTACATAAACAAAATCTATTGTAGTACCAATCAATGAAATCATAAATAGCCCTACACTATAATGCAACATCACAAAACTATAAATAATAATATTGAATAATGAGAATACAATTTCAAGTGTTTTAGAAGTCAAAAAGTCTTCAATACGACTATGGTCTTCCATCCGTTGCATGATATCTCCAAGGTTTTTTGAATCAAAAAAAGCAATTGGTAACTTCATTAGTTTGACTAAAAAATCTGATAGTACAGAGATGTTAATACGAACGCTCATATGGAGCATAATCCAACTTTGTATTAAGCTAATAGCTGTTTCGCCAATAAAAAGCATTAATTGAGCGATGAGGACAATATATACAAACCGCATATTTGATTGCTGTATCCCTTGATCTACCATTGCTTGAGTAAGAAATGGAGTTATTAAAGAAAAAATACTGGTAAGAAGTAAAGCAATGGCTAATTGAATTATTAGACGATAATGAGGAATTATATATTTGAGATAATAGCCAAACCCTAATTTTTTTTCTTCTTTTTGATCCCCTTTAACGGAATAAAAATCGGGAGTAGTATTCATAACTAGAGCAATGCCCTCGTTATCATAGTCCTTATTGTACCACCCTTTACAAAATTGGTCTTTTGTGAAAACTAGTAAGCCTTTAGCAGGGTCGGAAACATATACCTTTTTTTTAGTTATTTTATAAATAACAATAAAATGATTTCCATTCCAATGAGCTATAAAAGGGTCGGGTTGTTCTTTAAGCAACAATTCATAGTTGCATTTGATACTCATGGATCTAAACCCAATAATGTCTGCAGTATCGCTAAGATTTAAAAGATTAACACCAGATTTACCTTTATACGCTTTTTCATCGATAAATTGTTTTGAAAAAATGCGTCCATGATATTTAGCTATAATCCGTAGACAAGTTGTTCCACAATCCATCTCATCTAATTGGCGATAATTAGGGAACTTTTGGAAAAAATTAAATATCATTGCTGTGTTTTTTTTATCGAGTTAGTGTAAGTCTAAATGCTATAAAGTAAGTGGAATACCCATGTAAAAGTCGAGTATTTTAATTTTTAAAACGCTATTATACTTTCGCCTTAATAAGTCGTTTGAACTAGATTCAAAATTATTCTGGCTTGTTATAAAATCTAAAAAACTCTGTCTTCCTAAATTATATTTAGTTTCTACTATATGGTATGATTCTTTAAGTATTTTGTTACGTTTTAGGGCGATTGCATATGATCGATATGCAACTTGAGCCTCTGCTAACAGGGTCGTAATATTTTTATATGTTTTATCGTTCTGTATCTTGCTGTTTAATTTAGCTTGTTCCAAGGCTATTTTAGCCCTTCCTCTATTGCGTTCTAAATAAGTGGTAGAATTTAAAAAAGGAAGGTCAACCCCTATGCCTATTGATTGGCTGAAATTGTTTTCTAATTGATCAAAAAGTTTTACTTTACTAGTGGTTAATTCTCCTTCATCATTTTCAACTCGTTCTATATTATTACTAAAAACTCCAGAGCCAGCACTATAATTTAGTGTAATCTTTGGAAGATAATATCTCGAAGATTGCTTGTAATCTAATTTGGCTATTTCAATATTAGTTTGATTAATTTTATATTCAGTTATTACTTTTGATTGCTTTATTAATGAGGCAGCATCTTTTAGTAATATTGAAGAATCGGGGTTTGCTAACTTTGGACTAACCATATTTAATTTCTGACTATCGTCCAATTGTAATAACTGCCTTAATTGTATTTTAAAACTCACAATTTCGTTTTCAATATTTAATATATCTAATTCTTTTTGACTAACTACTGCTTGTAGATCATAAATATCTTTTTTAGAAATACGTCCATTACCTGCTAATACTTGGCTCCTTTCTAATTGTTTTTCAGTAATTGTACGTTCTTGTTTCACATTAGAAACTTGTTCCATACTGTACAAAAGTTGCATATACACACTGGCTATTTGAATACGAATATCTCGTTCGATTTGCTGTGCTTCTAATTTTTTATTCTGGTTATCGAGTTTTGTCTGTTTTAAAGTATTCCATTTTTTAAAACCATCAAAAATAGTCATACTGATGTTCATGTTTAAATTACTAGATAATACAGGTTTGTTTGTAATGTCGTTAGTAACAGGGTCAATAGATCTACCCAATCCAATATTTAATCCTGTACCTAAACTTATAGTAGGTAAAAGTTCAAGTTTGTTTTTTGTGAAATCCATTGCTGCAACTCGGTTGGTATAACTTTGCTGTTTAATGTTTAAATTGTTTTTCAAAGCATATTTAACACAATCATCATAAGTCCAAACATTTTTTTGACTATAGCTGTATAATGGTAGAGCAAAAAGTAACAGTACTAAATAGAAAATGTTCGGAGAATTCATCACAATTTTTTTTTGTAAAAGTAAGCCTTAAGAACATTATAGGTAGTCAGTATTATTACTATAATTATTGTAATTAACTAGGTAGTACTACCAAATTTTTAAAAATCATAAGATTTTCATTTGAAACATTTTAGAATAAGTGCCGATCAAGAAAAGTTAAAGATATATACCTTGGGCTTCTATTATAAAGAATAAAAATAATTTCAAATAAAGGAAATTTAATTAATAAAGTAAGGGCAGATAAAGAATAATATCTTATCTGCCCTTTGAGTTTTAACTAATTCCTAAAGGATATTAGAAAGTGAAATTACATGTTACTGTCTTAGCAGCAGCAGCAGCAGCTACAACTCCTCTTCCACCAGCTCTACGTCCACGAGCTACGCGTCCTCCAGTTGATTTACCAGTACCGTTACCATCAGCAATTGCTTGTTTGATACCTTTGATAATACCTGCCTTTTTCCATTCTTTATCAGCCGTAGCTAAAGCACGTCTAATACCTCTTTGTTTAACATCACAAGTAGCATCTGGTTGCGAAACAACCTCATAACCTTTTGTGAAAAAAGGGAATTTTTGTAAACCACCAGTAATTTCTGTTGCTTGAGCTGTTGAAACTTGTAAAGCTTTAAATTTTTCTAAATTTTTCATAATTGTTTATATTTATGTTTCTACAAATGTACAGTGTATTATTTCTTTAAATCTAGGTGTTAACACCTAGATTTAAAGAAATATCTAATTCAGAGTATTTTTAGTCAGTGTATTACGTGAGTTTAGGGGGATGTGTTATTCTCAATATTTGGTATGGATAGATTTATTAAATCATCCTACATAAAATGAATTGAAAATATTATTGTTTTATAATAAGGTTGTTTTTGATGAGGGCAAATATTACAGATTTATATGAGTATTGTTTGGGGGGGGTATTTTTATGATGGGTGTAGCTTTATTCCTTTCGGTTAAACAAAATTTCCAGAAGGGAATTATGATAATTGGTGTAAGTGTAAACAAGTGAAATTTTATATTCAAGAATTTAGTCAATGTGAAAGAAATTATTGTTTTGAGTTTTTATGATCCGATTCATGAGAAAAAGGATACGGGTAATAGAGGCTCAAATCGCTTGTTTTTAAAGCGTAATGTAAAAATAGCTTTATTTTTTTGGAAATAAATTAAAAACAATTGAACCTTATATGCAATCAAATACAGTATATAAAAGTTAGAATGATTGAGGATTAGAATTGAAAATCATTTTGCAATGATATCTCACATATATATACATATGGTAGCGCAAAGTGTTATAAGTCCTAAACTTATCCACGCAATAGAATTAAAAGTTGTGTTTTGATATTAAAGTGATTTAAACTTTTTTTGCTAAATTAAAAAGGGTTGAATAAATTTATTTACACGACGTAAATTATTTAAAATCCAACCCTAATATGTACACAGTACTAAACAAAGATACAATAGAAGAAGATATTATTCCTTATTTACCAACCGCTCAAAGAGGTTTTGTACCTACAGTCTCATTAGCTGAAATAATCAATAGTATCTTATATAAGCTAAAAACAGGAGTTCAATGGCATCAATTACCAGTCAAGGCTCTTTTTGAGGATAAAATATTAAGTTGGCAGTCTGTTTATCATAATTATCGTAAATGGTGTAAAGCAGGAGCATTGAAATCTTGCTAGATACAATTATTAACCAAATACAAATCAAATTTAGATTTGTCCATTAGTGATTTAGATGGTAGTCATACTCGCCAAAAAGCTGTAACACTTTACGTGGAAGGTGGTCATACTAGTGCATTATGAGGTGGAGAACAAGTAGGGTATCAGGGAAGGAAAAAGCGTAAAACCACTAATGCATTATACCTTACTGATAGGCAAGGATTACCCATTGCTATGTCGGAACCCATAAGTGGTAACCATAATGATTTGTTTGAAATAAAAGTACATTTTGAAGAAATAACAACCACTTTAGAAGATGCAGAAATAGCTATTGAAGGTTTATTTCTAAATGCTGACGCAGGTTTTGATTCTAAAGAATTAAGAGAAAAATGTGAAATCAAAGGAATTATATCAAATTTTGATATCAATAAGCGTAATAGTTCTAACGACAATGACAATTATTTTGATGAAGAATTGTATAAAGAACGCTATAGTATCGAAAGAATAAATGCTTGGGTGGATAGCTATAGAAGCTTACTTAACCCATTTGATACTACTTTAATTAGCTGGATTGGGTTTAACTATATTGCTTTTATGGCGATAGCGCTCAAAAAAATTAAAAAAAGTTTAAATCACTTCATTTTGCTATGCGCAAATAGGGGGTATTTAAAAGATATTTTTAATGAGGTTTTTAAGGGGTAAATGATAAAGTTAAACCTAAAGTACGTTAGGAGTTAAAATTTTGTTTAAAAAAAACTATCAAATTAGGTAGGGTATTTTACTGTTAAGTTGTTTTAATTACGTGGAAAACAATAATTTATAGTTTTTGACTGTTATAATAGTTACGAAATGATAAAAATAGATTTTTAAATGTTGGTTAAATTTTAGATAATGCTTAAAATAATACATTTTGATAATTGTATAATAACTAAAATAGGTTTTCAAACTTTAGTAAAGCAGAGTTTTGATGTCAATTTTATAAATTATACTAATCAATCAATTAAGGGGTTTTTCATAAATGATGTTAGCCCTAAGTTGTTATTAATTAACATAGATACAGTGCCTCGAGTAGAAGTCAAAAAATTGATATCAGAGGCAGGTATCTTGAACATGCCAATTGTAATAATATCGACTTCAATTTTTTATGATAAATTTATTTGTCTGAAAGATATGGGGGTAAAAGGCTTTTTGTGTATTAATTCTGATAAAAATGAAATTGACAAATGTATCAATTCTATAATGGACAATAAATTATATGTCAGTGGACAGTTTAATTTGTTAAATTTAATTTCTTCGAAAAAAAGTTTGCCAGGCTATGCGTCTATAAGTGATTTGACAGAAAAAGAAACGGAAGTTTTTAGCGCAATTATACAGGGCAAAACAACTATAGAAATTGCAGAAATTTTACACAATAGCAAACGGACAATTGAATGTCATAGAAGAAATATTGCAGAAAAGTTAAATTTGCAAGGGCAGGGAAAGTTGACTCGTTACCTATTAAAACATAAAAGCTATTATGAACAAGAACTATCTTTAAAAGTTAATTATGCGAGCTAAATTGCCAACAATTTTACATGCAGATCGATTGTCTATGTTACGCATGGGAATGTCTTGTTTAATAGAGAATAATCCCAATTATACTCTTTTAAAAAGTGACCTTGATGATGGAGATATGGTGCTTTCTGCAATTTTCCGAAAACAACCCACCATAGCTATTTTAGATTATAATTTACATCGTGTAAATGCTTTTGAAATTGCAGAATGCATTTTTAAAAATAATTTATCAACTAAAATAATTATTGTTTGTGAGCCAAAGCATATTAACCAATTTACTGAAGTGCAAAGGGAACAAATTAATATTGGAATATTGATGAGGGATGCTAAGCCTGATGAGATCGAAAAATGTTTTTATGAAGTTTTAAACAATTCTAAGGCTTATGTTTCTCCAGAATATTTTAAATTGAGAGATAGGCGTCAACATTTAGAAATAATTTCAATAGAGGAGCGTTATAAAAACCTTGCTTTAAAAAAATTGAGTATTAAAGAAAAAAAGGTGTTACAACTTATTTCAGGCGGTAACAGTACTATGGAGATAGCAGATAATTTATGTTTAAGTCATAGGACTATTGATGCTCATAGGTCAAACATCTTAAAAAAATTATGCCTTAAAGGAAAAACAGCACTAGTTAGATTTGCTGTAGAGAATAGGTATGCCTTAAAGTAAAAGCAAAGTTATTTTGTAATTGTAAATAAAATTATAGAGATCGCTACTTAAGCACATACTAATTGAGTATGATACATTTTTGGTTTGTGCATCATTCTCGAAATTAAGTTGTGAAATATCGTTTTCTTAGCTTTTGATCTATTCAAGCGGTAGCAAAATTCGTCAAAATATCCATTTATATGAAAAGGACTAACATATGAGTAAGTTGTTCTAATCCAAGACTTGACTTGATGAATCATAGTATGTAATATCTTGAAGTTCTTTCCTGTTTCGTTGGGTATTTGTTTGATTTTATAATCGTTTACTATTGGTTTATAACCGCGCCATAAATCAGTGGTAATACTAGCAGATTTTGAAATATGTCTGTCAAATATAGGTCGTAATTCTTTTGCAGAAAAGTC
>Ga0209185_1000810_pt1 | contig 32029 bp, 21 predicted proteins | sample SidtaG_2_FD_187425 | JGI IMG/M metagenome (GOLD analysis project Ga0209185, IMG submission 187425) | Marine algal microbial communities from Sidmouth, United Kingdom - Sidmouth_Asex2 metaG (SPAdes) (version 2) | ecosystem: Host-associated > Algae > Red algae > Unclassified | place: Sidmouth... | reverse complement strand
TTGTGTTATGATTTTTAGTTCTTTGACAAATCCGGTGAAATGAATAATAATTGTGTGCATCCCCGACTGCTAAGGGATGAAAAGTAGTAAACGCTACATCTTCATGCCGTTATTTTTTCTTTACACGAGCCAAATTTGACGTGAATAACGGGTTATTTAAGGAGAATTTGGTGAAGTATAAAGGAAAAAGAACAAGTCAAGATACAATGTTTATTGTTTTTTCATCCATGAGGGGGACACGCCCTAAGTCTTCCCTTAATAGTGTCGGATAAATTTGAGATGCACCCATTCGGCACAGCCATAGCTACGACGGATGTTCTTCAACAGCCTGTCCCGGAACTTGATTCAGGAAAGTAATCGGGTAAATTTCGCCAAATTATTCGATAGTATTTTCTTTCATTTACTATAATCTAAATGTCAGGATACTGACAATTTGTAAAAATACATTATTTGGGATAAGGGAGGACAGGGTATTTATAGTGCCTTATAGAACCATTACAATTATTTACAAAATACAACATGGTGAAAGTACAAAGCTACATAGGATTATTTCTTCTTTTGTTATTCGTTAATAACCTATCTGCACAGATACATATTAACGAATATTCTGCTTCCAATTTAAATAGTTTCTCCGATAGTTTTCAAAAAACGGAAGATTGGATTGAACTTTACAATGACAGCAATGTAGCGGTTGATATTAGTGCTTGGCATCTTTCTGACAAAGAAACAAAACCCGAAAAATGGGAAATTCCAGCGGGTACTATCATTCCTGCTAATGGTTTTTTAGTTTTTCTTTGCTCCGGCAGAGATGGTTTTTTTAATAATGAATACCATACCAATTTCAAATTAGCACAAACAAAACCAGGCGAATTTGTCCTGCTTTCAGATGTTAATGCCAATGTAATTGATGTATTTTCATTGGAGCCGACCTTAGTAGAACATGCCCACTGCCGCACAACCGACGGCAGCGATACTTGGATGATATGCACAGCACCAAGTTTTGGAACGACAAATGACGGTACACCTCAATTTGCCGGCTACACTCAGACACCAAGTATGAGTCTCGATGCAGGGTTTTATTCAGGCGAAAAAACGCTTATTTTGAGCAATAACGAACCCAATTCTACACTTCGTTATACGCTTGATGGCAAAAATCCTACACAAAATTCTGTAGAATATACCGAGCCTTTGACTATCTCGACTACACAAGTTGTCAAGGCACAGTCTTTTAGTAACGACCCCTTGATACTGCCCGGTAAAATGGATTTCAAAACCTTTTTTATTGATGAACCGGATTATTCCCTGGCTGTTTTTTCTGTTGGTGCCGATCAAGTGATTGACTTGGCAAATGGTGAAGGCGACTTGATTCCTATTGGTTCTTTGGAATATTTTAATACCGATAAAGAATTGGAGGCTACTTCATTCGGAAGCCTCAATCGTCATGGGCAAGATTCGTGGACATTACCGCACCGAAGTCTTGATTGGATTTCGAGAGATGAAATGGGCTATTCTAAAGCTGTACAAGCACCGCTTTTTTCGTATTCTGAAAGAGACGAATATCAAAAATTTATGTTTAGAAATTCGGGTGACGACAACTATCCCGCCTTGCCGGATATTCCACACGAAGGTGCGACACATATACGAGATGAGTATGTACAAGAACTTGCAAGAGAAGCAGGTATGAAACTTGATACGCGAGCTGTGGAACGAGTGATTTTATTTTTGAATGGCGAATATTGGGGCGTGTATGGTATGCGTGAACGTCCGGTTGACCATGATTATACCAGCGAATATTATGACCAAGGCAAATACGAAATTCAGTATTTGAGCACTTGGGAAGAAACCGAAATTGAGTATGGCGGACTACAAGCACTACAAGATTGGGTGAGCATCAGAGATTTTATTTTGGATAATGACATGAGCGATACCGATAATTATATGGTCGCAGAAGACAGCATAAGCATGTTGAGTTTGATTGATTATATGATTGTCAATCTTAATGTTGTGGCTTCTGATTGGCTCAATTATAATACAGGTTGGTGGCGTGGCTTGAACCCCGACGGCGAACACAAAAAGTGGGGATACATCCTCTGGGATTTGGATGCTACCTTTGATTATTACATCAATTATACTAATATTCCTAATATCAGCCCCGATGCCGACCCTTGCGACTTGGAAGACATCTCTGATTATATGGATGATTTTTTTGGTGACTTCGAAGGCGGCGGTGGTACCGAAACACCACCGGAAGATTGTGCAACTATTTTGAATGGCTCTTCTCCATATCCTGCTACGGATACATTTTTTATCCAAACGATTATAGAAGACGTTTACTGTTGCGAGGGTGGCTGGAATGATACGTGTCAGGATATATATGATAGCTTTGCCATTGGTGATAACGCTGGAGAAATTGCAGGTAATATCGGTAAACATGAAAAGATATTCCTCAAACTATTGGAAGAAAACCCGACCTTTCGACAGTTGTATTATTCGCGCTATGCGGACATGATGAATACGACGTATTCTTGCGAAAATATGATGGAAACACTTAATAGAATGTTGGCAGTCATTGAGCCAGAAATGCCCGGTCAGATAGCACGGTGGGGAGGTACGATGACCGAGTGGCAGTCCAATGTACAAGACCTCAAAGATTTTATCGAACAACGATGTATGCTCCTTGACGATGGTATGTTGGAATGTTATGACGAACTCTCAGGACCTCATAATCTCACTTTAATGACCGAACCCGAAGGCATTGGGGAAATAGATTTGAACACCTTAGATATTGAAACATTCCCGTGGAGTGGTGATTATTTTGGTGGAATGGAGAATAACATCAAAGCAAAAGTTTTTGACGACTTTGAAGACGATTATGAATTTAGTCACTGGATTAGCACCGCAGGCAATGCTATTTCTCCAGATGAAAATATGCGCAAAGCTCAAATTACCCTCGTATCCGCAGATACCCTGATTGCTGTTTTCGCGCCACTGACTTCCATCGAAAATCTCAACAACGAATTATCTTTTAACGTCTATCCCAATCCGACTAAAGATTACCTCATTCTCGAATATGATTTGAAAAACACCACACAAGTAGTCGTCAATCTATATTCTACTTTAGGCAATCACATTGCGACTTTTGACAACGCAGGAGGCAATAAAGCCAACGGACACCACATCGTCAGATTACCTTTAGAACATTATCAAATTTCGGGCGGCATGTACATCCTTTCGCTGACCACCGACAAAGGAAACGCAACCAAAAAGGTGACGATAATAGATTAGTATCAGGAACAAAATAAATGTATATTCTCGACTTGTTCTTTTTCCTTTATAAGTAGTGGGACAAAAATAGGCTTACAATTTTGACATGGTTATTTTTTCGGTATTTTTTCTTACAAAAACCGCACATAGCCTACACTACAGCCTGTCCCGTACTTAATTCGGGATAAGGATTTTTGTAGGGAAAAATAGCGGAAAAAAAACCGTCAAAAAGTAAGGATGTTTTGTCTCACTACTTAATTCCGAAGTTACTTATTTCGCGTTTCTAAGGAAAAAAGCTTTTAGTAAGGGAAGAGGAAGAAAATAATCTACCCCAAATGAAGAAGTTATTTATTTTCTTTCACTATGTGAAACATATAAGAAAAAGAACAATTCAGACGGGTAGATTATTTTTTTCGTCTTTCCTAAGTTGATTTTAAAGCACGAAACCTCTGTTCCGTGCTTTTTTATGTCGAATGCCCCCAATTTCCCAACATCCTAACCGTTATGAAACTGGCGTTTCTTTATCATGCCCCCTTTCAAGCTCGTCACGCTATTCATTACGATGAATGCCTTAGGGTCTATATGTAGAATTTTATTTTGAAATCGACCAATTTCCAAACGAGTAATGACACAATAAATAATCTGTACAGGAGGATGTACGCCATGTTTACCGTAGCCGCCCCTGCCATCATAAATCGTTATACCCTTACCCAATTCTTGCGTAATTACCTTCTTTATTATTTCGCTGTCTGGCGAAATAATCGTCACGCCAATATACTCCTCCACACCTTCAATGATAAAATCCACCGTCTTAGAAGCTGCCAGATAAGTTAGAATAGCGTACAAAGCCACTTCGATAGAAAGAAAATAAGCAGCCGCTGAGAAAACAAAAATATTGAACACCAACATAAAATCGCCGATACTCAATCCAGTTTTTCGACCGAAATAAATCGCCAGCACCTCCGTACCATCCAACACACCGCCGCCCCTCACCGACAAGCCAATACCTGCCCCCAAGAAAAATCCGCCAAATACAGCCACCAACAACTTATCGGAAGTGATAATCGGATAATTAATCACCGAAATTGCAATCGCCAGCCCCACAATCGCAAGAATACTTTTTATGACAAATAATCTATTGATTTGAAAATATCCGAGTATAATAAAAGGGACATTAATCACCACCACCAATACAGGCAAAGAAAAATCAGTCACCTCGTTGATTAGTAGTGATATACCCGTCACACCGCCATCTATAAAACCATTAGGCAACAAAAAACCTTTCAAACCAAAACCCGCCGAAAGAATACCCAACACAATGAAAATCGTGTCTTTTAAAAATTGAACTATATCAAATCTATTTGTGTTGTTTGTCATGGTTGTAATAACAATAGGATAGGGGAGTTGTTGTCTGGTAGATTAAAGAACGTAACACAGACATTCCTGTCTGTACAACTGTAGTACTTATTTATAATCACTTACCAAAACATTCCCTATCTTACCTTCGTTATTAGTATCAGGAATTAAATAAATTGTTCCATAATGCGCCGTAATTTTTTCTTCTAAAGAATTCAAAAAATCGTTGTATAGCCATAGCTATGGAACTATTTTTTGTGTTTTTTAGAAGGGAAAAGAACAAGCATAATGGGGCAAGTTATTTATTTTCTTTCACTTAGATTAACATTTACCATTAATTTTACCATTATATAAATGAAAGACATACTAAAAGAAGCCCCAAACGTCCTCCCATTCCTCCCGCTCCTATACGTCGGCTGGGCAGACAACGCACTAATGCCCAGCGAAATAAAACTCATTCGGGAAAAGGCAGAAGAAATGGACTGGCTCACCGCTACCGAGCGTGAGTTGATTATGGAATGGAGCAATCCCACCCAACCGCCCTCGCCCGAACTCATGGGAACGTGGGTCAAACTCATCCGCGAAGCCTCCGAAAAACTCGACACGGCATCGCGTCAGTCGCTGACGGATTTGAGTTTGCAAATGATAGAAAACAGCTCAACGACGACCAATTGGAATACGCCCACTGCACGCATGGCAATGGAAGAAATTGAAACCGCTCTTGGCTACCTCAATTTGAAGGATTACCGCAACATCCTATCCGACCAGCAACGCCAACGTGCCACAGAAATCGACGAAAGCCCCTGCTTTGATATCGACGAAATGATCCACCTACTCGATGGCGACCAAGCTGATATCAAAAACCGCGTCAGAAAACTATTTGCTGACCCCGAATTTCGTTTACGCATTATAAAAGACAAAGAAGAATACCGCGAACAGACCCTCAAATGGTCGAAAATGATGGCAGCGCAAGGACTCGGCGCGATTTCTTATCCCGAAGCCAATGGCGGCGAGGACGACATCACAAAATATGCCGCTGTTTTTGAAACAATGGGCTACCATGACATTAGTCTATGTATCAAATTTGGGGTGCAATTTGGTCTATTTGGCGGAAGCATTTTGGGATTGGGTACGCAGAAACACTACGACAAATACCTAACAGATGCAGGAACGCTCGCCTTACCCGGCTGCTTTGCCATGACCGAAACAGGACACGGCTCCAACGTCCGTCAACTCGAAACCACCGCAACTTATGACCCTGAAAAGGAAGAATTTATAATTCATACACCAAATAAAAACGCCGGAAAAGAATACATCGGAAACGCCCTACACGGTAAGATGGCAACCGTTTTCGCCCAACTGATTACCAATGGCGACAATCACGGCGTACACGCTCTCCTCGTACCGCTTAGAGATGACGAACATGAAACGCTACCCGGTATTTTGGTCGAAGATTGTGGCTATAAAGTTGGTTTGAATGGGGTCGATAATGGACGAATTTGGTTTACCAATGTTCGTATTCCGCGCGAAAACCTCTTGAATCGCTTTGGGGATGTCGATGCGGCAGGCAATTATACGAGTCCGATTCCGAGTCTTGGAAGGCGATTTTTTACGATGCTCGGTACGCTAGTAGGCGGACGCGTATGCGTGCCGATGGCAGGCTTGAGCGCAGCCAAAAAAGGATTGGCAATCGCCATCAAACACAGCCTCAAACGCCGCCAATTCGGACCGGAAAACGAAGCCGAAACACTCCTCCTCAATTACCCTTCGCACCAACGCCGACTGATGCCCCTACTCGCCAAAGCCTACGCACTCGATGCGGCACATAAATACTTGCTCAAACGCTTCGCAAATCGCACAGAACAAGACAGCCGTGAGGTCGAAACCCTTGCCGCTGCACTCAAATCATACAGCACTTGGAACACCACAAACACACTCCAAATGTGCCGCGAAGCCTGCGGAGGGAAAGGTTACTTGGCAGAAAACCAATTCGCTGATTTAAAGGCAGATACGGACATTTTTACGACATTTGAAGGAGACAATACAGTACTCATGCAATTGGTCGCAAAGGGTTTGCTGACGGACTTGAAAGAGGAGTTTGAAAATACTAACTTCTGGGAACTGTTTGTTACCTTTGGAAAACAATTTGCGGGATCCATTTCACCATTCAACGATAGTGGAAATACAAACGAAGGACACCTTTTAGATACGCATTACCACATCGAATTATTCAAAAAAAGAGAACGGAAAATGGTGATGGATTTGGGACAAAACGTCCGCCGTCATCGCAAAATGGGTATGAACCCCTACGATGCCTTTATTCGCTGTCAAAACGACATGATTGCGCTCGGTCATGCACACGCAGAACGCATCGTTTTGGAGCAATTTGAAGCCATGTTTGAGCAGGTCGAAAATTTGGAACTGAAAAATATACTCGACAAACTCTGCGACCTATTCGCGCTACACACCATCGAACAACACAAAGGTTGGTATCTCGAAAAGGGATATATGAAAGCCGATAAAACTGAAGCCGTCACACGTATGGTCGATAAACTCTGCGGCGACCTTCGGACACAAGCCTGTTGCTTGGTAGATGCCTTTAATATTCCTGAATATTTATTGGCTGCGCCGATTGCTACTACGTAGCACGGTGCTTCAAACTCGTGTTCCACGTATATTCGTCCTGATGCGGCACGGATTAGAGGTATCGTACTACGTGAGAAGAACATTTCAATATGAAATTAATAAATTTATTATTCTTAATAATCCTCACCCTTTCATCCTGCGGACAAAACAAATCAAGCGCAGATTTAATCATAAAAAATGCGACGATATGGACGGGAAATGAACAGCAAATGACCGCCGAATCTATGGCGATAACAGGCGATGAAATTATTGCCATCGGTGCGAACGAAGCCACACAACAATTTGAAGGAGAAAAAACAGAGGTCGTTGATTTGGGCGGAAAACTTGTGACACCGGGATTTATTGACAGCCATGTACACCTGATGACGGGCGGGCGTAGCCTATTGAGCGTGGATTTGCGAGATGCCAATACGCCGGAAGAATTTGCGAAGCGCATCGCTGATTTTGCGAAAAAAACAAGGCCCGGAGAATGGATTTTAGAAGGGAATTGGGACCACACGCTTTGGGGTGGCGAACTGCCGCACAAAGATTGGATTGATAAAACAACGACCGAAAACCCGGTGGTTGTTTTTCGTTTGGATTGGCATATGGTACTCGCCAATTCTGCGGCTTTGAAGTACGCAGGTATTGACGAAAATACGCCCGATGTAGCCGGCGGAACGATAGTACGCGACAAAAACGGTAAGTTGACGGGCGTATTGAAAGATAATGCGATGAATTTGTTATTGGACAAAATTCCGCCAATGACAGCAGCACAAAAAAATCGAGCCTTCAAAGCGGCGATGAATTATTTTTTGTCAAATGGAGTGACAACCGTACACGATGTAGATGGTATGAATAAGGATTTTGAAAGCTATACGACTGCCGAAAAATTTGAAAAAGCCGACAAACTCGCAATACGCATCTATGCTGCCCAGCCTCTAAATGAGTATGAGCAGCTTTTAGCAAAAAAGCATACCATAGATGATAAGTGGTTGAAAATCGGTTGTTTAAAAGGTTTTGTGGATGGTTCTTTGGGGTCGCATACGGCGGCATTTCACCGTGATTATACGGATAAAGCGGAGGATAAGGGCTTTTTTATTAATACAAAAAAAGACCTCTATCAGTGGGTTTCGGAAGCAGATAAAGCGGATTTGCATGTGATGGTTCATGCGATTGGGGATAGTGCGATTCATAGTTTGCTGAATATTTATGAGCGTGTCATCAAAGAAAATGGCGCGCGAGATAGAAGGTTTCGCATCGAACATACGCAACATCTCGCGCCGGGCGACATCGGTAGGTTTGCCGAACTTGGTATCATCGCAAGTATGCAGCCTTACCACGCAATAGACGACGGCAGATGGGCTGAAGAGTACATTGGAACGGAACGAATACAGACGTCTTATGCCTTCAAATCCTTGTTGGATGAGGACGCTATCTTGGCTTTTGGAAGTGATTGGGCGGTAGCTCCGGCGTCGCCTTTGCAGGGTATTTATGCAGCAGTAACCCGACGGACTTTGGATCATAAAAACCCCAACGGTTGGGTACCGGAACAAAAAATTTCGGTAAAAGATGCCTTGATTGCTTATACAAAAAATGCCGCTTATGCGTCTTTCGATGAAAATATAAAGGGAACATTGGAAGTGGGTAAATTGGCTGATTTTGTGGTGTTGAGCGAAAATATTTTTGAAGTCGAACTGGAGAAAATAAGGGATATAGAAGTGCTTGAAACCTATGTAGGCGGAAAGATAAGAGAGGTGAGATAAGAGACGCGAGACAAGAGATGAGCGAGAGTTTTATGTTTTTCGTGAAACAATGTGATTATTTTTTGTTGTAAATACTTTCTCATCGCGGACTGGAAGTCCGCGCTACATTTTTACCATGAAAAATATATTCATTTTATTCACGCTAATTATGCTTACTAATAATATTTCTTCGGCACAAAATAATACTTATAAAATCGACTTCGGAAAAGAAGGAGATGGTTTGGATTGGCAAATTGTAGACGACGGGGTGATGGGCGGTATGTCGGTAGGGGAGGGGACTTTGTATGACAACAGTCTTCAATTTCAAGGGCTTGTTTCACTCGAAAATAATGGCGGATTCAGTTCGCTGCGAAGCCCGTACAAATCAATGGATTTATCGCCTTATACAACGGTTGAAATTCGTTATAAATCATCGGATTATAAGGTCAGTTTCACCTTAAATAAACACCGCGAATGGTATCTGCCAAGATATAAAACCGACCTAAAAGCAACGAATGGAAGATGGGCGGTTATGACGATACAACTTGCTGATATAGAGGAGTATGTCGTCGGGCGTGCAACAGGAAGTTATATGGATAAAGAAAGTTTGGCGCAGACGATTCGCATGGGTTTCATTACGAATGAGAAACGAGCAGGAACCTTCGATTTTGAAGTAGATTATATTGAGTTTAGATGAGACAAGAGACAAGAGATGCGAGAAAGAGAGACAAGAGAGTAATACTTTATTTCTCTTGTCTCTCGTCTCATTTCTCTCTTTCTCATATCTAATTCTTTGCCTTTCCTCTAAAGGTCACATCGGCACGAACGGTAAGGTTCATGGGTGCTTCCATAAGTGCGGGGCGTAGGGTGTAGACTTGGTTGGTGGCATTCTTTAATATAAAAGAAATTTTTGCCAGGTCAGAAATATTATACGCGACACGCAAATCGAGTACTGCGGTGCCTACATCTTTTCTTTCACGAAACTCTTTAACACCCAAAATATCGTCTGCCAATTCATTAAAATCAAGTCCAAAGGTTTCGATGGTTTCCCTGTTGGGTTCCAAAAGAAAGTTGCCCAAATCGTAGAAATAGGCATCGAGTGCTTCCATTTTGCTATTATATTGGAGCGATACGCCGATGGATAGCCTCTCTGCGATGGTCGATTCAATATCAATTTTGGCAGTATGCTGAAAACGATATTTCAATATATTTTTATCCGAAGTAGAATTATTCGCTATTTGTTCTGTAAAATCTTGATACTGCGGATTGATATAAGTATAACCTGCAATAAGATTGGTTGGTACGCCAAATAAATCGCCTTGTCCCATGAAGCTAATTTCGGCACCGTTGATACGTGTATCGTCAATATTGCCCGATTGGAAGCCACTGAGTGGATTCATTGGGTCAGGATTGGCACCGCCAAATGTAAATTCCATCATATCTTGATACTCTGTCCAAAAGTACGACAAATCGACAAATCCTTGCCACGAAGAAATCTTAACACCTTGACGCACACCAACTTCTGACGACCAACCTGTCTCTGACTGCAATGATGGATTGGGACAAATAAATAATAAATCACCAATATCAGTAGAAATATAACGCTCTGCAATCGTCGGGAAGCGGTAGCCCTGCCCCCATGAGGCACGAATGTAGGTGTACTCGGCAGGTTGATAATTCAGACCGGCACGAAAGACGGGTTTGGCTTCGCGTGATTTGGTTTCGGGATTGCGTATAGAGCCGCCATCGTGGCAGGTACTATTGATGATTTCGGGGCTGACGATGGTGTTCATTTCATAACGCCCACCTACTGAAACCGTCAATTTGTTCGCAAATTTTTTATCAATTTGTGCATACGCCCCTACATTCGAACTACTATAGTTTGAGTTGCCGTACAACTGTGCTTCTGAGTACGTAATCGTACCCACTGCACCAGTTACGAGGTTGAGGTTGAGGTCTTCAAAATTTCGTTGAAACTGATATTCGCCATAAAGCAAGTCAGATTTATTGGCTTGATTATTACCATTATCATTATTAATGTGATAATAGCGGCTCAAAATCTTGTGGCGATTACCTTTTTTATCAAAAAAGGTAACAAAGGGGTCAATATTATAACGCAGGGTCTGGCTGCTTGTAGTTGTATTAAATTCAGGGTCAACACCCACCAAAGGAGCTAAAGTAAAAAGCGGTTCTCTCAATCGTTGAAAAGATTCATACGCCCCTTCGTTCGGATTTTGCCAGAGGAAATAAGAGACGCTATTACCGCGATTGATATTGCCATTGATGCCTACTGAAAAGCGGTCTGTGATACGGTAACGGGTATTAAAATTTAAGCGTGCTTTTTGGTCACGACTAAACTGGCGGAAGCCGTTATTATCATAAAAAACACCACCGACTACGAGGTCAAATTTGCCGAATTTCTGACGGTGTGCAAACTGCACGCCTCTATCGCCGGGCTTCTTGAGTGTCGTACTATCACCTTCAAAAAGTACATCGCGGCGGCTATCGTCATTATCCCACCATTTGCGGTCGAGGTCTATGGTTTCGCCATCATCATTGGTGATAGATTCTGCACGCGGAGAGAAATAATTATTATTATACAATGAAATCCGCGTATAAGATTCGCTGGTCGGATAAGCGGTTTTGAAGTTGATAATTCCATTCATCGCAGACGAACCGTAGAGCGAAGAAGCCGCTCCTTTGAGTACTTCGATTTGTCCGGCATTTTCGATAGGAATGTCGCTCCAGTTGGGAAAACCGGCATCGCCGGCAAGGAAAGGCAAATCATCGACCAATAACAAAACGCGACTACCCGCACCATACGAATAGCCCGAACCACCACGTATATTTGCCTGACCATCAATGACATTGACGCCTGGTACTTTCTGCACGATTTCGTCAGAGTCAGAGTTGGTATTATTCAATAGGTCGGGTTTTACGACGGCTATCGAAACGGTGGATTCACCGATTTTGACCCCCGACTTTGTGCCTGTGACTACGACTTGGTCGAGCAGTTCGGCACTTTCTTTTAGGCTCACCGTGAGTTCTTTGACTTCGCCTGCCGATACCGTGACGGTTTCCGTTTTGGAAGTCAAGCCTATGTATTCGTAGGTGATGGTGTGCGTACCTGCATTGAGTTGGAGTTCATAATTGCCATCGTAATCGGTCGTCGTTCCTGTATCGCCTACTTTTATGGTGGCGAAGGGTAGGGTAGTACCGTTTTCGTTTAGCAGTTTTCCTTTGAGGCTTGCTTTTTGCGCCATCATTGGCAGTGCCAATAGAGACACAAAAAATAAGGTAATCAGGGTTTTAAAATTTGGATTACTCATAGCTGTTTAGTCTTATTGAAAGAAAATAAATAACATGTGCCATTATACTCGTCTTTTTTCTGTCTAAGAATCCTTTGAAATCCTTACGTAAGTAGTGAGACAAAAATATCCTTACTTTTTGACGGTTTCTTTTTCCGCTATTTTTCCCTACAAAAATCCTTACGTAGCGTAGGCTATGTGCGGTTTTTGTAAGAAAAAATATCGAAAAAATAACCACGTCAAAATTGTAAGCCTATTTTTGTCCCACTACTTAGCTCGGCTATGCGCGTCAAGTTTAGCCAAACATATAAGAAAAATAACTTCTTCATTTGGGGTAGATTATTTTTTTCGTCTTCCCTAAGGCAGAGGTGTTCGAGGGTAGTCAGAAAAGCCTTGTCCTTTTCAAAGAAACTTGACAATCACATTGGAGCAATTAAATATTTTATTTGTCCCACTACTTAATTTCTTTTACTTACAGATAGCATTACATCTGTAACACTACCGAATCTTCCATCCTCACTCCAACAAAAACTCCAAATCCTCCCGTTCAAACTTCAGCTTATCGTGATTCTCAATAATATCTTCGGCGAGTTTGGTTTTGCGTTGTTGGAGTTTGAGTATTTTCTCTTCGATGCTATCTTTAGTGATAAACTTTATGGCGATTACATTGCGTGTCTGTCCGATGCGGTGGGCGCGGGCGATGGCTTGTTGTTCGGCGGCGGGATTCCACCACGGGTCGGCGATGAATACATAATCGGCTTGCGTTAGGTTGAGTCCTGTGCCGCCGGCTTTGAGTGAGATAAGGAAAAAATGTACGTCTTCGCGTTCCTTGAATTGCTTGATTTGTGCTTCGCGTTTATCGGAAGTCATATCGCCGGTGAGTATGGAGTGCGACCATTTATTTTTCTCAAATTCAGCCTTAAACATTTTTAAATAACTCACAAACTGCGAAAAAATCAAAACCTTATGCCCACCCTTTCGGATGACATTCAGGTGGTGTAAAATATCATTAAACTTTCCTGAATCCTTGGTATAATCTTCCAGATAAAGTCCCGGATGATTCGCAATTTGGCGCAATCGTAGCAGCGTTTTTAGCACCACCATATTAAACTTCGTATTGCCTTGTTCGATATTTTCTAAAATGAAATTTCGGGCAGTCGATTTTTCTGTTTCGTAGGCTTTTTTCTGTGGTGCGGTCATTTCGCTATAAAATACTTGTTGGGTCAATTCCGGCAAATCCTTTGCCACCGATTCCTTCGTCCTTCGCAGTAGATACGGCGCAATCAAACGCTTTAATTGCTCCTGTTTTTCTTCGTTTTGTGCCTTTTCTATGGGGCGTAAAAATTCTTTCTTGAAAAACGGAAAAGTCCCCAATAACTCAGGATTGATAAACTGCATTTGCGACCACAAATCCGACAGCGAATTTTCAATCGGCGTACCACTCAAGGAGACTTTATGATTCGCCTCCAATTCGCTCACTGCGCCAAATATCTTTGACTCTCGATTCTTAATTTGTTGACTTTCATCGAGTATGATATATTCAAAATTAATATTTTTCAACATCTCCACATCCTTTAATGCCGTGTGATAGGTCGTCAGCACCACATCAAAACCAATTAATTTGGCAGACGATTTATAGCGTTTCACGCCGACGTGTCCGTACACGCTAAGGCTCGGTGCAAACTGATTTATCTCACTTTTCCAGTTGAAAACCAAAGACGCTGGAAGGACAATCAGCGCATTGAGCGGCGTAGTCGCACCATTCGCAGGAAGGGTATCAAAAAGGCTCGCTTGTACGGCTTGTTTGATGGCTTTTCGGGGTTTATTCTGCTTCGTTTTTTCCGATTTTGCATAGAGTAAAACCGCTATTGTTTGCAACGTTTTACCCAAACCCATATCGTCGGCAAGGCAGCCGCCGAGGTCGCTTTTATAGAGATGAATCAGCCATTTTACGCCCTCCAATTGATACGGACGCAAGGTAGCTTTCAGCGTATCGGGCTGTTGATAGCGAATGCGTTTATAATTGCTCGTGAGCGCGGTTTTCGACTTTTTATCCTGCTTTTCGAGGTCGAGATTTTGAAGTACAGAAAAGCGACTTTTCATCACGCGGACGCCCTCACCTTCGAGTTTGCCCATGCGAAAAATTTCCTCATATTGTGCCATCCATTCTTCGGGTATCAGGAAAAAACGCCCATCGGGAAGCGGATAAAAACGATTGTCCGAACCGATATACGACGCGAGTTTGATGAATGGAAATGTAAATTCCCCAACCACCACATTGCCATACAAATCAAACCAATCGCGTTCCTTTTTCAGGTTCAATTCGACACGCGGAACGTGCAGCGCGACACGATGCTCTCCCATCTGTGGGTCAACAACCTTAAAGCCAAGTCGCTCTAAATCAGGCGATTTTTCGACAATCCACTGCATCACTTTATCCGAATTAAACGTATCTTCTATTTCCGTAGGAATGAATAAATTATAATCTTTTTCCAGTGAAAACTCATTCAATTTATCGACAAAACGCTGTTCGGCTTCACTATCGCGCCGATACTGGTAAATGATAATATTGTCATCGTCGTCAAATTCGAGGTGTGTTTTCTGCTGCGTACTTTCTCCGAGTTTGAACCGCAAGTCACCATACACGAATGTCAGGTCGATGCCTGATTTTTTCGTCAAATAATTTTCCGAAAAAGTCACCTCACATACATTCAATTGGTTATTCGTTTCCACATCAAAACCCTCTGCTTGAATATCTGCCCGCGCTGCTACTCGTCGGATAAATTTCTCGAAATACTCTCGCATATAATGTCCCGGAATCCGCACTTCATCTTTCTTCAAAAAGGGTTTGACCATATTGCCGTTGATGGCAGAAAGCGAGTGCAGCACACGGTCAGAGACTATCCATGCGGGTTCGTTGGTCAGCACCGTGATGTCGCGCTGTTGTATACGCCACGCAGTACGATTGCTCAGAAAACTTAATTTGTAGAGGATGTCTTTGTCCGTTTTCTTAAAAAATAATCGGGGCGTAAGGACAGATTCGCCCGCTTTGATTTGCTGTGCCGGGATGTAATCTTTACGACCTGTATTGAGCGAAAGCAAAAATTTGTTATCGTATATTAATTGTAAAAATTTGCCGAGTTCACGGTGGATATATTTGATGATACTTTTCTTAACATCTTTATCTTCAAGGAGTTTTTCGATTTTTTTCTTGCGCTTTCCCTTCGTATTATACTTCTCTTCGATAACATTTACCTGCAAACTATCAATCAATCGAAACAAGTCCGCACGTTCTGGTGTCAGCTTCAATTCGTAGTCTTCTATCGTCTGCGCATGTACCTTGTGCGCCACGTAGGTCATCATACCCGCCTGATTGCAATTCGCCACAAAAGCCGAAGGCAAGAAGCCCAATTCTTCGTATTCGCTGAGGTCGTAAATGATATTGTAAGTCTTATTCAATGTGATTTATTTCGTAGCGTGATACCTCCGGCTTGCGCCGCATTAGCTTTGTCAATAGGATGCAGCTACGGATTATACTTATTTTTAATTGAGCCAAATAGCAAAAGTAAGAATAAGTGAGGGAGAATAGAAAGAAATAAGACTGCTTTTTGTGTTAAATCTTTGTGAATTGTACTCCATATCCAATTCAATAATTGACGTAGGGAAGCTTGATGCCATAGGTGTCCTAATTTTACATGAATGAGCGTGGTTTAAAATAAATTTGACAGTTTGAGAATAAGAGTTTACATTTCTTAGTAACGATAAAATAATAAGTTCCCGATTTCGACGAGGTTATTTTGTGCTTAGTTTTTCTTTTGAAGACAGGCGTTTATCTGGATAAATAACTGTTTTGATATGAAGTCAAGTTCATAAGGTATTGGTTTTCAGGCAGAAAAAAATTAAACGTCTTTAAGTAATGAGTAAACACAGATTTTATATGAAAAAAAATTATGTCCTATCGACTTTCATCTTATTATTATTAATAAGTAATACATCATTTTCCCAAAATATTATTATCAATGAAATTCAAGCTAAAAATATCACTGACTTTAGAGATAATGATACGTTTGAATTTCTTGACTGGTTTGAACTAAAAAATACCTCTCCTACTCCGGTAGATATAGGCGGATATTATTTGACAGATAATCCGGACAATCTTCAAAAATGGACTATTCCGCCGGGCACAACCATATCGGCTAACGGTTACTTACTTATTTTTTCCGACCCTGGTGACGTGTATTTTTATAATGATGATAATCTACACTGTAATTTTGGATTATCCTCAACAGGAGAAACGCTTATTCTTTCAGACCCTTTTGAAAATGAAGTACATCGCGTCGAATATCCCCTCATGCGAAACGATATTTCCTATGGGCAACTCGGTGACGGTAGCTACTCACTAATTAAAACTGCTACACCTAATGAAGACAATATGGTGTCATCTGCCTTCACATATATTGAAGAAGTCATAGAAATTGATGTTCTCTCCGGTTTGTATAGTTCTGCACAAACGGTTAGTATTAGTACACTCGGAGAAGGACAATTGTACTATTCGTTGGATGGCAGTACGCCCGATCAAACATCTATCCCATACAATACTCCCATTACAATTACCACAAATACAGTTCTGAAAGCCATTCTGATAAATTCTGCACAGGAGTTTAGTATAGTTGAGAATCGCTCCTACATTATCGGTGCTACTCATAATTTGCCGATTGTTCTTTTAACATCCGATAACTCATCGTTTGATTCTGAAAATAAGGAAGTCATTGAAGGGAGAGTAGAATTTAACTTCATCGAAACTGACGGGACAACGGTTATCAATCAATATGCTGATTTCAACAAATCCGGTAGAAGCTCTGTTAGTATTCCACAATTGATGGGAAAGGTCAGAGCTCATGATATCTATGGTGATGGTGACTTTGACCATAAAATGTATCCAAATAAAAATATTGATGAATTCAGGAGTTTTTTATTAAGAAATGCAGGACAGGACTGGGCAAACACACATCTCAGAGACGCATTTGTATCCGAGCTTATCGGAAAAGATAACCTGACAGATACTCCTTTTGAGGCATACAGGCCCGCCGTGCTGTACGTCAATGCTAAATATCAGGGAATTACTAATATCCGAGAGGATAACGATAGGGATTACGTAAGGCATAATTTTGAACTGAGCGGTGATGAGTTTGCAAAAGTAATAAATTCTCAAGGTAGCCGTGTAGGATTTAATAACCTAGATTTCAATATCGAAGCAGACCGTGATAGCCTTAGCCGACTTGTAGATTTCCACGAACATCTGAGTCTGAAATTATTGTTCAATTACATCCCACCCGCCGAATGGGGCTGGACTCTATGGGAAGATCTTTCCGGTAAAACAGGCACACGATTCCATTATAATTTTCATGACTTTGACCCCATACTTGGAATTGCATTTGATGGTGCCAATTACACTAACATTGAAGATACCCCCATGCCTGTAAATAACTTTTTTGAACCCAACATCGCAAACTACGAACCCTATAAAAATGAAGCCTTACAATTCATAGCAGCAAGTATCAATCATATCTACAATACAGGGCGTTCATTAAGTATATTAAATGAGATGCAAGTAGAACTCCAAAGCGAAATCCCCGACCATTCCATTGCCATGACCGAATTGGCAAATGATAATACTTTCACTTACCCTCCTAACAGAATGCCCTCAACTCCAACCCAATGGAACGGCAACATGGAAGACCTCAAAACTAATGTTTCTAATAGAATGGGGGATGATATTTTCGACCGAATTGGAAATGAGTACGGACTTGATGGACTCATAGAAGTCACCTACGAAAGCAGTGATATCAATAGTGGGTATGTGCGAGTTCACGAAGTAAAATCACAGACAGCTAATTTTACGGGAACTTATTTCGCAAACATTCCGATACGCTTTGCTGCCGAAGCCCTACCCGGATACCGATTTGTCAGATGGGAAGGCGATATTACCAACACCGAAGAACAAACTACTGCCACATTCTCCACTGATGCCTACGTCAAAGCTATCTTCGAACCAGTACCTACCACAAGTACAGCCATAGTCATCAACGAAATACAAGGAAAAAATGATACAACAGTAACCGATGAATACGGAGAATACAATGATTGGATAGAAATTTATAATCCGGAAAGTACTCCCGTAAACTTGGCGGGCTATTACATCTCCGACAACCTCTCTGAGCCACTCACATGGAAAATACCCGATACAGATGCCGACAAAACCACCGTACAACCCGGCGGATTCCTACTGCTATGGGCAGATTCCGACCCCGAACAGGGTCCAAACCACTTGGGCTTCAAGTTAAAAACAACTGACCAAGTTATCCTAACTGCACCAGATGCCGTCACGGTCGTACAACAGGTTTCATACACCGATCTGCCGACCGACAAGTCATACGGTGCAAAAGTAGATGCCAGCCCCGAATACATCGTCTTCGACATTCCTACCCCCAATGCCACCAATAGCTCTACGGTACTCGACCAAGACAATGACACCATAGTAGATGCAGAAGATGAATGCCCCACCGAATCTGGCTTCGCAATTTATAATGGCTGCCCATGTCCAGGACTCGACCTCACCCTTTATCTTGAAGGACCATACGATGAGACAACAGACAATATGACGACCACCCTAAATACCAGTCGCCAACTCTTGCCCGGTCAAACACCCATCAGCACACTTGCCGTACCTACTCCCGCAGGACAACCCTACTCCGCTGCTCCGTGGAACTACACAGGTACGGAAGGTCTAACCTTTACAAATGCAGACTACTCATCGGATGTTGTAGATTGGGTATTGCTATCATTACGTACAGATATCGAAAAATCCAGTCAGGTATTACAAATTGCCGCCTTGCTACTCAAAGACGGTACGGTACAGACTACGGCAGGCTGTACCATTGACACACCAGAAAGCGGACCGTTTTACATCGTTGTCGAACATCGCAATCACATGGGCATCATGTCGCCCGAATCAATAGACTTAACAGGTACCCGAATAATTTACGACTTTAGTCTACAAGATTCCTACCGCGTCGCCACCGGTGTAGGGCAGAAACAACTCCCAAATGACAGATGGGCAATGTTCACGGGCGATGCCGACCAGTTTGATTTCCCAAGCTTCGACATCCAGGCAGCAGATAAAAGTATTTGGTTGGAAAATAATGGAAATTTTGGCAACTACCTCCCATCCGATTTCAACCTTGATGGTGACATCAATGGGTATGATAAGGCATTTTGGTTCAACAATAACGGTTTATCATCAAGAGTTCCAAAGTAAGCTTTTCCAGTGGAACAAGTTCCATTGAGGAGCAAAGTATTTACAAATGCCAACTAAGAGTTAGAGAAGACGAAAAAAATAATCTACCCGTTTGAATTGTTCTTTTTCTTATATGTTTCACTAAATCTTCCTTACGTAGCTCGGCTATGTGCGTCAAATTTAGCCAAACATATAAAAAAAGGTAGTGTAATACTGTGAGTGATATTTTTTTTATAAAAAATTGACAATCAACAAATTAAAATATTTCATCACTCAAAAAGTAACACTACCAAAAAAAATAACTTCTTCATTTGGGGTAGATTATTTTCTTCCTCTTTCCTAACCCATGTGATTTCTGATTTTTGATTCAAGAAAATTTTATTTCATAAAATTTTAAGCGAAGCCAATCAAAAATCACTCAATTTCGCATTCGTCCATTCTTTTGAGGTGCGGTACACTGTACCCTTAAATAGTGCGACTTTTTCATCACGTTGGTTGGTGACTTCGATGCGATAGACGGCGATTTTATTGGATAAATGTTCTTCGCGCGCTACTGCGGTCAGCACATCGCCGACATTGACGCGCCTGATGTGCGAAATAGAAGTTTCGATGGATACTGCATGTCGCCCCTGCGAATTGGACGCAAAAGCAAAAGCACTATCCGACAGCGAATATGTGATACCACCATGCGCAATGCCAAAACCATTGGTCATTTCCTGCCGTACCTTCATCTGTATCTTTGTATAACCGACCTTCATTTCCAAGATGTCGATGCCCAGCCACTTACTAAAAGCGTCGTCTTGGTACATGGTGTCTGCGATTTGTTGTGCTTTATTCATAGTAAGTTAGTGTGAATGAGTGAATTGTGAATGAGTGAATATTTTTAATGAGACAATGCGGCAATATTTTCAATATTGAGTAAAACGAAATCTCACTTGATTCAGAGACTGAATTATGAAGAATGCTTCTTATTCACTTACTAAGGGAAGACGAAAAAAATAATCTACCCGTCTGAATTGTTCTTTTTCTTATATGTTTCACTTAGTGAAAGAAAATAAATAACTTGCCCCATTATGCTTGTTCTTTTCCCTTCTAAAAAACACAAAAAATAGTTCCGTAGCTATGGCTATGCAACGATTTTTTGAATTCTTTAGAAGAAAAAATTACGGCGCATTATGGAACAATTTATTTAATTTCTTTCACTAAATCTTCCTTACGTAGCTCGGCTATGTGCGTCAAATTTAGCCAAACATATAAAAAAAATAACGGCTTCATTTGGGGTAGATTATTTTCTTCCTCTTCCCTTACTCGTTGAATGCCACATAATACATCAAAAAGTAAAGGTAAAGTTAATTTATAAAGTCTAAAAACTTATAGTCATAAAAAATACAAATTCCGTATACCAAATTTCAACAAAAAATATCCTACAGCGATTGTTCTTCAACGAGGTAGTCGGATAAATTTCGTCGAATTAGGGAAGAGGAAGAAAATAATCTACCCCAAATGAAGAAGTTATTTTTTATATGTTTGGCTAAATTTGACGCGCATAGCTGGGCTACGTAAGGAAAATTTAGTGAAACATATAAGAAAAAGAACAATTCAGACGGGTAGATTATTTTTTTTCGTCTTCCCTTAAACTAAAAAAACATAACTGATACCTTGATTATTTTTATAAAATAGCCTAATAAAGCATTGATTTTGGAGTGACACTCATTACCTTTGCCGTCAAACGAATGATACACATATTTCAAATTCTTAATTTAGTTTAATCTCAATCGTTCATTTTTATTTTCTATGGACTATTGATTGTAAACTATCGACTAAAAAATTATAACCATGGGATTATTTTCATTTCTCAAAAATGCAGGGGCTAAAGTTTTCAACAGAAAAAAAGAAGCACCAACACCAACACCAACAACCTCTGAAATAGATACGGAGGCATTATTGAATGAACAAAAAGCACAATCGCTCGAAACACTCGTCAATAGTATGCAACTCGATGTCAGCGACTTAGACATTACAGTAGATGGCGAAGTCGTCACGATTTACGGTAACGCACAGACACAAGCCGACAAAGAAAAATTAATCTTATTATTGGGTAATGTAGAAGACATCTCTGCCGTAGATGATTACGTAAACGTCCTCAATCCGGACGAAGCAGCAACAGACAGCTACGACCCAAATACTAATACCAACGAGCATACGAACTTCAATAAAGGCGGTTCGCAATTTCACACGGTCGTAAAGGGAGATACTTTGGGAAAAATCGCTAAATCTTACTACGGTAACGCAATGAAATACCCGACCATCTTTGAAGCCAATAAACCAATGCTTACCGATCCAGATAAAATCTATCCCGGTCAGGTCTTGCGTATACCGGCGATTGCGTAATTCGTTGTTCGTTTAATTCGTTATTCGTATATTCGTTAGTGTGTTGATTTGCCAAAGGCAAATCAAGTATGACGAATAACGAGTAACGAGTAAACGTTTTTCACTTATTTTTTGCCAATTATCGAATAATTAGCTATCTTTGCGCTCCCAAAAGGAATACTTTTGATATAGTGGTTTTTGATTTTTTGATTTTTTCTTGCTTCGCAAAAATCTCAAAAACGACATAAAAAATTGATTTTCAATTTTTTATGAAAATCAAAACTCACAAAATATAAAATCTAAAATCACTAATTTTTAAAAATAGGGTTATGAAAAAGGATATACATCCGGAAAATTATAGAACAGTTATTTTCAGAGACATTTCTGCTGGAGAAGAATTTATCACGCGTTCTTGTGCGCCAAGTTCAGAAACGGCTACTTTTGAAGACGGCAACGAATATCCATTAGTAAAATTGGAGATTTCTTCTGCCTCTCACCCATTCTTCACTGGAAAAATGAAATTCGTAGATACCGCAGGACGTATCGACAAATTTAATAAGAAATTTACCAAGTTTGCAAAAGCAAATCCTACCAAGCAAGAGGAGGAAGAAGAAGGGCAAGAGCAACAACAAGAAACTCCCGCAGAGTAGGCATAATAAAAAATATTACGTATTTTTACGAAAAGCGTCGGCTAATAACCGACGCTTTTTTTATTTTTACGCCGTTATTTGGTAAATCAGGTAATTGGTGCATCAGGTAATCAGGTATTACTAATTTTGCTACGCAAAATTCCCCCAATTACCCAATCAACTAAATTTAATGGAAAATATTATTCTATTCGACGACGAGAAAAGGAAGCAATTATATCCTTTGACCATGACACGTCCAGTGTGCGAACTCCGCATAGGCATCCTCCGCATCCGCGAGAAGTGGGAATTGTGGTTCAATAACAAAATCTCACACATCACCGTGCCGCATTTGCAGGAAAAATTTCCGATGCGAATGCGTAAGCGCAACCTCATTATCAATGGCGGTATCTTGCCCACGCCTATGCTTTGCGAGGAAATCATCGAGATGGATGAGGACGATATTTTACTCAAAGGCGAGGTATTTATTGCAGCAAAAGTCAGCTCAGACAGCCTCGACATCCTTCAGCGCAACGCCGAATTGAGTGGTTTTCGGAAGATACAAAGCAAAGCCGATTTCATTAAAATCGAAAATTGTTGGGATATATTCAGCCGTAACGGCGAGGCGATTCAGAGTGATTTTGAAAAATTGACGCGCGACCGCGTTTCTGCGCCATTGAGTGATACTAATCGTTTTTTGAACCGAAAAAATATCTTCATCGAAGAAGGCGCGAAAGTCGAATTTGCCACGCTCAATGCCGAAACCGGACCTATTTATATTGGTAAAAACGCTGAAATCATGGAGGGCAGCATCGTTCGCGGACCGTTCGCGATGTGTGAAAATGCCGTCTTAAAAATTGGTGCGAAAATATACGGACCAACGACAATCGGACCATACTGCAAAGTCGGTGGCGAGGTCAACAATAGCGTCCTCACGGGCTATTCAAGCAAGGGACATGAGGGCTTTCTCGGCAATTCCGTCTTGGGCGAATGGTGCAATATCGGCGCAGATTCCAACACTTCCAACCTCAAAAACAACTATGCCGAAGTCCGCCTATGGAACTATAAATCAGAGAGTTTTGAAAAAACAGGCTTACAATTTTGTGGCTTAATCATGGGCGACCATTCCAAGTGCGGTATCAATACGATGTTCAATACCGGCACGGTCGTTGGCGTCTCCGCAAATGTCTATGGGGCAGACTATCCGCGTACTTTCATCCCCTCCTTTTCATGGGGTGGCGCGAGTGGCTTCACAACCTATCGCCTACCAAAAGCCTTTGAAGTAGCCGAGCGCGTGATGAAACGTAGAGGCAAAAAGTTGGATGAACGGGAACAGAAGGTTTTGGAGTTTATTTTTGGGGAGAGTAAGGTGTATCGGCGTTGGGAGTGAAAATTGTGTTGTGATGTTGTCGTTCGGTAGTGTTGTCGTTTTTAGATTTAAAAGAAAACATTGCCTACAAACAATAAAAATCGTAAATTAGCTGATATTCAAAATATCATAGTATGACATTAGAAGCAAAAAACCACTTTAATAGCACTCCATCAGATTTAGATTTTTATGTGGGAAATATTGAGGAAAAAGTCGATGTTGAAAAAATCACAAAAGAGCAAGGTGTTAAGAAATTAGATATGAAGGAATTGAATGCTTTAATTGAAGCGGCTGATTTTCAGGAAGATATTGATGAATTATTGACCAAACTATAACACCACACCACACCACTATGAAAGTCCGCCAAGTCATCCCCCCAATCATCTTCTTTTTCCTCCTATTAATTTACGGGCTGTTCGTGCATCCGCAATTTTTCGGAATAGAAGGTCGCACCACCTATCAAAACATGTTGCCTATCGAAGTTTTGATACTTTTGGCGATATGTTTTAGTGCGGTGCATCTGTTTTGGTTGGGATTTGATTGGAAGACGATAGAGGCGCATGTCACCAAAAAAGTCGGTGAATCTGTGCCTGTTGTGCTGATACTTTTTGCGATTGGCGTGTTGATTGGGAGTTGGATAGTCAGTGGGACGATACCGATGTTGATATATCACGGCATCTCGGTGGTCAATGCCGACTGGATATACATATTTTCGTTTTTAATCTGCATAATATTCTCACTACTAACGGGTACGTCGTGGGGTTCGGCAGGTACGATAGGGGTGGTGATGATGGGTATTGCGCAAGTCTATGACGCAAATTTGGCAATAACCGCAGGCGCAATCGTCGGCGGTAGTTTCTTTGGCGATAAAATGTCGCCCCTCTCCGACACCACCAACATCGCCTCGCTCGCTACGGGCGTGGATGTCATGTCGCACATTCGCTCGATGATGTACACCACCGTGCCTTCGGCTATCATTGCCGGGGCGATTTACTTCTTTCTTTCCCCTGCCTTTTCTGCCGAAGCCGCCACAAAAATCACCGACCTTAGCGCAGTCGAACTCACCCTCTCGGAACTCGACCAGATATTTAATTTTAATGTCTTACTCCTTCTCCCTCTCGCGATTGTGGTTTGGGGCAGCATCAAGCGCAAGCCCATTTTTCTCACCTTACTCGGTAGTGCGTGGGTGGCGATGGTCTTGGCTTTCATCTTTCAACCCTTTAGTTTCAACGATATTTTCAACAGCTTCAACAAAGGTTTTTCCGTAGAAATGGCGGGCAATATTGACCTCAAATCCAACGTCATTCAAATCCTCAATCGTGGCGGATTGTACAACCTAATCGACGGTATTGTGATTTCTTTGCTTATCTTTGCCTTCATTGGTACGCTCGAAGTCACCAATGCTATCGACGTATCTATCCGCGCCCTGATGGACAAGTTGCAAAAACAATCGCACACGATAGCTGCCGCCCTGACCGCTACGCTTTTTACCAATCTCATGGCATCAAACCAATACGCCACGAGCTTTATTATTGGCGAAGCCTTTAACAAAAAATTTGACAAAATGGGCATACCCCGCCGCGTCCTCAGCCGCTCCATTGAAGATGCCGGGACAATGATGGAAAACCTCGCAGTTTGGACACCTTCGGGCGTGTTTATGATGGGCGCATTGGGTGTGAGTGCTTTGGAATATGCGCCATTTCAGTTTTTGTCGCTCATCAATATCGTGATAGCGTACTTTTTTGCCTTCACGGGCATCGCTTGTTTTTATAAGAAGTAGCGCGACACTTCCAGTTCGCGTAGCCGTAGCGCGGTGCTTCCAGCCCGCGTCGCGTTAGTTTTTTGGGTTCTTTGACAATTCAGTGAAGTGAAGAATGATTTGGGCGTGTCCCCCTCCTTACCAGTCGGGGGTCGGGCTATCCGGCACTCTCTCCATTCCGCTATCGCTCCATTTCGTTCAAACAACACCTCCTATCCCTCACGCAAAAAAAACGAGCAATCACTGGATTTGTCAAATATTCGTTTTTTTATATAAAAGGCGCGAACTGGAAGTATCGCGCTACGTTAACATGAAACAACCATTTTGGAAACATATCGCCAGTTATCTCTACGAATTTCGCATCGAAGCCGTTGAGGGTCAGCACAATCCGTATTTGGAGGTGGTGTATTCGCGTGGTCGGTACAGGCTCGATACCGAGAATGCGATTTATTCTTATGAAGACCTTTATACCAATTTTTATTATAGTTTTCGACAAATAAAATTGCACAAACAGGACATCAAAAACGTCTTGATTTTGGGCTTGGGCTTGGGGAGTATTCCCCTAATGTTGGAGCGAGATTATAAGCGAAAATATCATTACACTGCTATCGAAATAGACGAAGAAGTATTATATTTGGCGAATAAATACGCCCTTCACGAACTCCAATCGCCCATCGAAGTCCTATGTGCAGATGCGCGTCTTTTTGTTGAAACCTGTACCGAAAAATACGACCTTGTTTGTATGGATATTTTTCTGGATGATGTCATTCCAAGCGAATTTGAACAAACGGATTTCCTCGAAAACCTGAAAACATTAATCGCCCCAAATGGCTTACTGCTATATAATCGCCTCTTTAATACGCACGAAGATAAAGCGGTAACAGCACATTTTTACGAAGCTATTTTTAGCAAAACATTTCCCGATGCCACCTTTTTAAACGTGGATGGAAATTGGGTGCTTTTAAATCGAAAAATATAACGTAAGTGAAAGAAATACATGTTTATATTTTTTTTATTTAAAACAAATTAAATTTACATATAAAAAATCGTGTTCTATTTTCACACATAAAAAAATCCCCCCTGTTTGTTCAATCCGCTTAATCTGTGTTCTGTTCACACACAAAATATGAAACTCAACATACTCGCCATTGCAGTCCACCCCGACGATGTAGAACTCTCCTGTGCCGGTACGCTTTTGAAGCACATTGACATGGGCAAAAAAGTCGGCATCCTCGACCTTACACGCGGCGAACTTGGCTCGCGCGGTACCGCCGAAACACGCGATGTAGAAGCTGCAGACTCTGCAAAAATCTTGGGCGTACATGTTCGTGAAAACGTCCGTATGGCAGACGGATTTTTCACACATACGGAAGAAAATCTACGCAGAATCATCGCCATACTCCGCAAATACCAACCCGACATCGTACTCGCCAACGCCCTCAACGACCGCCACCCCGACCACGGACGTGCTGCCAAATTGACTGCCGACGCCTGTTTTCTTTCGGGTTTGGTACGAATCGAAACCGAATTGGACGGCAAAATTCAGGACAAATGGCGACCAAAAGCCTTGTATCATTATATTCAAGATTATTATCGAAAACCGGATTTTGTGATAGATATCACGTCGTATATGGAACAAAAAACGAAGGCGATTATGGCGTTCAAAACACAGTTTTTCGACCCTGAATCGAAAGAACCGGAAACGCCAATTTCAAGCAAAGCCTTCCTCGATTTTCTCTCTGCGCGAGCGCAAGAAATGGGCAGACCTGCCGGTTTTCTCTATGCCGAAGGTTTTGAAGTGGTGCGTATTCCGGGTGTGAATGATTTATTTGATTTAACGTAGCGCGGCACTTCCAGTCCGCATGTCGTAGAACGGTGCTTCCAGCCCGTTCCACGTTAGTTTTGTCCATATATACACGAGAAACGAGCTGGAAGCATCGTTCTACGTGTCGCGGACTGGAAGTACCGCGTTACGATTTTCCTATGAAAAATATTCAACAAAATTTCTTTAAAGATTTGGTCGTAATTGAGTTGGCGAGTGTACTGGCAGGACCATCCGTAGGGATGTTTTTCGCAGAATTGGGCGCACGGGTGATTAAAGTTGAAAACAAAAAAACAGGCGGCGATGTAACTCGTAAATGGAAATTGCCAAATGAAAATCCGGACAGCGAATTTTCGGCGTATTATCATTGTGTCAATTGGCAGAAAGAGGTGCAAATGCTGGATTTGAGTGAGGCGGATGACTGCACACAAGCACAGGCACTTATACGTGAGGCAGATGTAGTGGTGAGCAATTATAGACCCGGCGCAGCGGAAAAATTGGGCATGGATTACGCGACACTCAAAGCATTGAATGGCAAGCTAATATACGCCCAACTAAATGCTTATGCCGAAGGCGATACAACGCCCGCTTTTGATATTGTGCTGCAAGCCGAAGCCGGTTTTTTGTATATGACGGGCGAGCCTGACCGTGCGCCCGTGCGAATGCCCGTAGCGATGATTGACTTGATGGCAGCGCACCAATTGAAGGAGGGCGTTTTGTTGGCATTGATGCACCGTATGCGGACGGGTGAAGGTAGTTATGTATCGGCGAGTTTGTTTGAGGCGGCAGTGGCTTCGCTGGCAAATCAGGCGACAAATTGGCTGATGGCGAGCAATATTCCGCAACGCATGGGTACGCAGCATCCGAATATTGCTCCTTACGGTGATTTATTCGTTTGTAAGGATGGCAAACCGATTGTACTTGCTATTGGAAATGATAAGCAATTTTCGGAATTGTGTAAACATTTAAATTGTATAGAAATTGCTGATGATGAACGTTTTAAAACGAATGCCCAACGCGTTGTTCATCGCAAATTACTCATCGACATTCTCACGCCTATTTTCCAGAAAAACAATTCTAATGACATTTTAAAAATATTAAAAAATAATAATATTCCCGCCGCAGGCGTTAATAATATGCAGGAAGTATTTGAGTTGCCGCTTGCGCAGAATATGGTTTTGAAAGAGACATTACCAGACGGTACAATCAGCAAACGAGTACGAACAACTGTATTTACGGTGAATGACGAACGTGAGCAATAGAGCACGGATTTGGTAAATTAAATGGATTAAGGGATGTAAAAACAATAAACATCACATCCTGACTTGTTATTTTTCCTTTATACTTCACCAAATTCTCCTTAAATAACCCGTTATTCGCGTCAAATTTGGCTCGTCTAAATAAAAAATAACGATGCGAAGAATGTACATTTATTTAATTCCTGATACCTAAGTATCAGGAACAAAATAAATCTACATTCTCGACTTGTTATTTTTCCTTTATACTTCACCAAATTCTCCTTAAATAACCCGTTATTCGCGTCAAATTTGGCTCGTCTAAATAAAAAATAACGATGCGAAGAATGTACATTTATTTAATTCCTGATACTAAACGGATTTCGCGGATTTTTTTAGGAAAAAAGTAGTAATTTCGCCCTCCTTCGTGGTTGGTGTTGTGGGTGATTCATTCCCCGAAACGAGTATGGGATTTGGCAACATTCGTTCGTTCGTTCAAAATTCATTATTTACATGAAAAACCGTTATAGAAGTCTGTTTTCGTCGCGTAATGGAAATACGAGGTTGTTTTCTGTTACTCGGATTTTGTTTTATGGTTTGTTGTTGTATGTGTTGTTGTTTTTTGGCTGGTGGTCTAATTTACAGTACTCTCAAATGAGTCAATTGGATGCAGCAAAAAAGGAAATTTTTCAATATGAAATTGAGATGACGTGTGATAGTGCGCAAATTGCTAATTTGGTAAATACGATTGAATATCAGGCAATTAGTAAAAATACAAAGCGCCGAAAGTTTGTTATCATGGTGGGTGCGGCGGTGTTATTTATGACGATAATGACGGGTTTTTGGTATATTGAGGGAGGCTTTCGCAGAGAGGTGGCTTTGGCAAATCAGCAGCGCAATTTTTTGTTGTCGATTACGCATGAATTGAAGTCGCCAATAGCTTCTGTACGTTTGATTTTGGAGACTTTTCGGAAGCATGAATTGAGTCGAGAAAAGACGGTGCAGTTTGCTGGTAGAAGCCTCAAGGAGTTGGAACGTCTCAATCAATTGGTGAATAATATTTTGCTTGCCGCAAAGGTAGAAAATACGAATCCTTGGTATGAAGAACGGTTGGAAATGAATAAGCTAGTAGATGGTGTTTTGGAGCAGGTGCGCTCCAAATTTCCGAATGTTCGCTTTTCTTCGCGCTTTGATGGCGATGCCAATTATGTGATGGCGGATCGTACCGCAATAGCAACGATTGCTTTTAATTTGATAGAAAATGCAGTGAAGTATTCTTCGTCCGGAAATACTGAAATTCAGACGATTGTACGTCAAAAGAAGGGTCGGATATTCTTCAAAGTAGCTGATAATGGTATCGGTATACCCGATGAAGATAAAGGCAGGATTTTTGATAAGTTTTACCGTGTAGGTAGCGAAAATACCCGAAAAACGAAAGGTACAGGTTTGGGCTTGTATATTGTTAAACAAATTGTAAAAACACATAACGGCAGTATTGTCGTGCGTAATAATTCGCCGCAAGGTAGCGTCTTTGAAGTGACACTGCCTGCAGCCAATGGTTAAATGATGTAATGCTTAAATACTAAGTGAAAGAAAATAAATGTATATTCTTCGCGTCGTTATTTTTTATTTAGACGAACCAAATTTGACGCGAATACTCACTGTATTTAAGGAGAATTTGGTGAAGTATAAAGGAAAAAGAACAAGTCGAGAATATACATTTATTTTGTTCCTGATACTTAGTATTTAAGCATTGCATCATTTAAGCATTAAATAAAAAAGTATGTCCAGAATATTATTGGTAGAAGATGAGGAGAATATCCGGGAAGGAATAAAATTGAACCTTGAATTGGAAGAGTTTGAGGTAATCGCAACGGATAATGGCAAGCGCGCCTTAGAGTATTTTCGTACCCAACATTTTGATTTGATTATATTGGATGTGATGTTGCCCGAAGTAGATGGATTCCAGATTTGCGAGCAAATTCGACTGGTGAATCTGGATGTACCTGTTATGTTTTTGACGGCAAAAGATACCTCGGTAGATAGAGTACTCGGACTCAAAAAAGGTGCGGACGATTACCTCACGAAACCCTTTAATTTGGAGGAGTTGCTGTTGCGTATCCGCAACTTGCTCAAACGCACGAAAAAAGATGGCGATACAGGCGTAGAATCCGTCGAATTTGGTAATAATCAGGTCAATTTTAAGACCTATAACGCACAAACAACACGCGGCGAAGTACAGCTCACCAAGAAAGAAGCTATGCTACTCAAACTCCTGATAGACAGGAAGAACGAAGTCGTTTCGCGCCAGCAAATCTTGCAAGCAGTATGGGGTTACGATGTATATCCTTCTACTCGAACGATTGATAATTTTATCCTATCGTTTAGAAAATATTTTGAGGAAGACCCAAAGCAACCCAAGTTTTTTCTTTCGGTGCGCGGTGTCGGGTATAAGTTTATTGAGTGAGTGGTCTTTATTCCATAGGTTCATTGATGCGTTTTACTGTGAACTATAGACTATAAGGGAAAGAAGAAACAAAGGAATTGACCATTAATTGGGCAGCACTGTTAAGTGCAAAATATCGGTAGCTTTTTTTGGGATGAAAATTTGTTTTGAATGCCTTTAGGAACAGGGTGTTAATAAATGCAGGTTCTTGACGACTTTATTTTTATTGAAAAACTCTACCAATATTCGACCTCTAACGAGGTCATATAACATTTTGCCCAATTAATGGTTAGTTCCGAAAAAAAATAAACACTATACCTTGATTTGTTCTTTTTGCTTCTAAAAAACCAAAAAAGTAGTTCCGTAGCCCTGCTATGCAACGATTTTTTGAATTCTTTACAAGAAAAAATTATGGTGCATCTCTGTCTAATTTATTTAATTTTTTTGGTTCTTTGACAAATCCCGTGATTGTTCGTTTTTCTGCCTCGCAGTTGTTCGTCCCTTGCGTAAGGGATAGTAGGTGTTGTTTGAACGTAAGGGAAGACGAAAAAAATAATCTACCCGTCTGAATTGTTCTTTTTCTTATATGTTTCACTAAATCTTCCTTACGTAGCTCGGCTATGCGCGTCAAATTTAGCCAAACATATAAAAAAAATAACTTCTTCATTTGGGGTAGATTATTTTCTTCCTCTTCCCTAACGTAGCGATAGCGGAGTGGAGAGAGTGCCGGATAGCCCGACCCCCGACTGATAAGGAGGGGGATACGCCCAAATTTTCATTCACTTCACTGGATTTGTCAAAGAACCA
>Ga0209185_1000807_pt1 | contig 32175 bp, 26 predicted proteins | sample SidtaG_2_FD_187425 | JGI IMG/M metagenome (GOLD analysis project Ga0209185, IMG submission 187425) | Marine algal microbial communities from Sidmouth, United Kingdom - Sidmouth_Asex2 metaG (SPAdes) (version 2) | ecosystem: Host-associated > Algae > Red algae > Unclassified | place: Sidmouth... | reverse complement strand
GTAGAAAAGAAAGAAAATCCAAAATTGAAGCAATGTCACCTTCTTATATTATCAACAGATATAAGCAAGTAGGTCGCAGAATTATGTATCATGTTACAGTAACTATAGATACATTTCCGAGTCGAGGGTAGATAGGGCTAATTGACTTTAGCTCTATCATCTCGATTTTAACTTAGAACACTAATTATAATGTTTAAATATTCTCTCCGTTTTATATAGACTACTTTAGTTCTTTTTCATTTATAATAATGATTGTATTAAAATGTCTCATCAGAATTGTACTGAGCTAAATACATATCGAGTACAATACAAATTTTACAATAGCTTACTTAATAGTTATACCTGTATCAGATATTGATTAGAGTCAGCTTGAGATGCTGGCTTTTTTGCTATTGTATATAGAAGAATCTATAAGTATTAAGACATTGACATATATCCATTATTATTAATATCTTCGGTGCATGAGTAATCCTAATTTGGACCCTACAGAAGAGCATTACACACCAGAAGAAAAACAACTGGAGAAGGCACTGCGTCCGCAATCTCTTGATGACTTCTCGGGACAACCAAAAATTGTAGATAATCTTAAGGTCTTCATAGGAGCTGCAAAGCTTAGAGATGAAGCACTTGATCATGTCTTATTACATGGTCCTCCGGGATTAGGCAAGACAACACTTTCACACATCGTCGCTAACGAATTAGGAGCTCAACTAAAACTGACTTCTGGGCCTGTCCTTGAGAAACCTGGTGACCTTGCTGGATTATTGTCTAACCTATCAGAAGGCGATGTGCTCTTCATAGATGAGATCCATAGATTAAATAGTGTCGTAGAAGAATACCTCTACTCCGCGATGGAGGATTATCGTATAGACATCATGATAGATTCTGGACCAGCAGCGAGAAGCATACAGATAGACCTTAATCCATTTACACTTGTAGGTGCTACGACACGTATGGGACTACTCACATCACCATTACGTGCAAGATTTGGAATTAATTGTCACTTAGATTATTACGATATAAAAACACTCGAAAGTATCATCGTAAGAAGTGCTGATATCCTCAACGTAGAGATCCATAAATTAGGTGTCAATGAGATCGCAAGAAGAAGCCGTGGTACACCGAGAATCGCTAATGCCCTACTCCGTCGTATCAGAGATTTTGCTCAGATCAAAGGTAATGGCATCATAGATCAAGCAATCGCTCAGTATGGCTTAGAAGCTCTTAATGTCGATGATGGTGGATTAGATCAGATGGACAATAGAATCTTAAGTTCAATAATAGAAAAATTCAAAGGAGGTCCGGTAGGTCTCACAACTATAGCCACAGCTGTAGGTGAAGAACCTGGAACTATAGAAGAGGTCCATGAGCCTTTCCTTATAATGGAAGGTTATATCCAGCGTACACCTCGAGGACGTGAGGCGACTCAGAAGGCTTATGAACATTTGGGGATTGTGCCACCTACAAAGGCTGGAACATTATTCTGATTCAACGACGATTATAGGGCATTCAACGACTAATTCCTATTCTTTGTTATAAATGTTTGATATTCACAATTATGAAAAATATCAAATACATTCTCATTACATTAACTATCTTAATGTGTGGTTGCATACCATCATTACATCCAATATTTACTTTAGAAAATAGAGTTATTGATGATCGTATTGTCGGAATATGGATGGATGAGGAAGATTATAATAACAAAAGCCAATTTGCTAAAAAATGGGACTTTCAAAGATTTACAAACTTTGAATACAGATATAAAGATCTTGAAAAATTCAAAATTAATGTTTCGAATTTTGAGATTGACACAAATATTCATAATAAGTTAAACTATAAACTACATTCTCAAAAACAAGAAGAATATTACATACTAAATTATCAAGGGAGTAATTCACCTTTTAAATATATCCCAAGACTTAGTGAAAAAATGATAGTAAATCTCACAAAGATTAATGGCGAATTATATGCAGATTTCTATCCATGGCTACCAAAAGATAAGTCACCGTATGCTGCTGTCAAGTCGACGAGACAACAAAGTATATTTAGCATGGACATTCCACGATTCCAGTCTAATCTCATATATGGTCATACCTTTGCAAAATTAACTTTTGATAATAGTAACTTGATCATTAAGCCTTTTGATCCAGATCAATTTGAAAGACTTATCAAAGAGCAAAAGATCAGACTAAAGCATGAAATTGTTAATGAAGAAATAGTGATCACCGCCTCTACACAGGAATTGCGATCTTTTATAAGTAAGTATGGAAATAGAGAAGACTTATTTATGGAAGGCGACATACTTCGCCTCAGTCAAGAGACTGAATAGTTAGATATGAGATTGAGTTTTCATTTTATATTTTGGTTCATTTCGGTCGCTGTATTATACCGCATATTTACAATTGATTATGACAATGGTATTGTCGATTTCGTATATACTATAGTGTTTCATATTCCTTTGATTCTCGTTGTCTACCTTAATTACTTCCTCATTCAGAAGCTTTTAGATTTTAAGAAGTACACATTTTATATTATTTCAATTATAGTAGGATTCGTAGCTGGTGTAATGGCCCATTATTTAGTCTTTGATTTTATCTGTCCTATTGTTTTACCACAGTTCTTCATGGTTAGCTTATCGACTCTCGGCGAGGTCGGCCAATATATAGGCGCATACATAATAATAAGTCTACTTGTAAGATTATCTTATGATAGATTTCTCATTCGCGATAAGCAAATAGCCTTAGAATATGCTTATAAAGAAAACCAATTGGAGCATTTAAAATCTCAATTGAATCCACATTTCTTATTCAATAGTCTTAATAATATATACTCTATGACTACTACAGATGTAGAAAAAGGACGAGAAAGTATTATTAGATTATCTGATACACTGAGGTATATGTTATATAAGACTGACTCCGATAGAGTTCCCTTAATACAAGAATTAGAATATATTGAAAACTATATTGAATTAGAAAAGTTAAGGTTGGAATCATTAAAAATGGTATCTGTAGAAATTCCTTCTATCAGCAATCAGCTGCATATTGCTCCATTAATTTTACTCCCGTTTGTAGAAAACTGTTTTAAGCATTGCGATAAAAATAATCCAGAGATAGATATCCGTATAGAAATCAGACATAGAGAATTATATCTTTACTGTAGAAATAATAAAGCAGTAGCTAATTCAAAAATAGATGGTGGATTAGGCTTATCTAATGCTCAAGAGCGCCTTAATTTTCTATATCCAGAACTCCATGTAATACAGATAAAAAATGGAGCAAATTATTACCGTTTAGAATTAGAAATAAATCTCAATGAAAAAGTTTAAATGTATAGTGGTTGACGACGAACGACTAGCAAGAGCATTAATAATTAATTATATAAGTCAACTATCAGACTTAGAATTAGTAAGAGAATTGAAATCCGCAATAGAAGCAAGAGCTTACTTAGAATCTAATGAGGTAGATATTATATTTTTGGATATCAATATGCCTAAGCTATCGGGTATGGACTTTCTCAAGAATATCAACTCTAACGGACTTGTAATATTTACAACCGCTTATCCAGAGTTTGCTGTAGATGCATTCGAACATAATGCTTTTGATTATTTGGTAAAGCCAATTTCTTTTGACCGATTTCTGAAGTCTATCGATAAGGTAAAAAAGCATTTAGTAAATACAGATTCGGGTGAGACCAAGAGTATCACTATCAAAGAAAGCAAACGACTTTATAAGATACAATTGGATGAGATAACTTACTTAGAAGCCTATGGTGATTATGTAAAAGTGCACACCTCAGAAAAAATGTACACAGTCAAGAAAAAACTTACAGATTTTGAAAAAACGCTGAAAGATGACTTCATCCGTATCCACCGTTCTTACATTATTAATCTTGATAAGATAGGCTTTGTCGAAGGCAATCAAGTCAATATATCTGGAAACAAAATTCCTATATCAAGCAGATATAAAGACACCTTTATTTCCAGATATAAAGCTTAATTAATTAGAAAAGTACTACGCCTGAGCTGTAGGCGTAAAGTTCATCGGAAAATTCATCTTCTGCTGCTTACCTTCTTGGATAGGACCAAACTGCTTTTCGAATTTTACAATATTATCGTTAAGGGCACTTAATAATCGCTTAGCATGCTGAGGTGTCAGAATAACTCTTGACTTAACCTTCGCCTTAGGTACATTAGGCACCATACGTATAAAGTCTACAACAAACTCAGATTGTGAGTGTGATATGATAGCAAGATTAGCATATACACCATCAGCGATCTCCTCGGGTAACTCAATGTTCATTGAGTTTTTCTTTTTTTCCTCTGCCATTTTATTTTTAATTTACATCAAAGATAAGCCAATAGTATGAGACCGTCTATGACGGTGATTAATTATTAAGCATATAAGGAGATGACAAAGTCTCATTATCCACTGATACTCACAACTTTACAGAAGTTAAACGCATGCAACAATACAAGACCTTCTTTGACGCCAATGAAGCACTCTGGAATGCCAAGACAGATGTGCATGTAAAGAGCGATTTCTATGATATGGAGGGATTTCTCAAAGGTAATACAAGCCTCAGAAAAATCGAACTCGGAGAGCTTCCTGATCTCACTGGTAAGTCGCTACTCCACTTACAATGCCACTTTGGCCAGGATACGTTGAGCCTTGAGAGATTGGGTGCTACATGTACCGCCATTGACTTAGCTCCTAATGCTATCAAGCAAGCCAAATCTATCAGAGATCAGTTAGGTATGAAATCAAAATTTGTATGCTGCAATGTCTATGACACCGATAAGCATATTATGGACACCTACGACATCGTCTATACGAGTTATGGTACCATCATATGGCTACCAGATCTCGACTTATGGGCTAAGCAAGTCACTCAGCGCTTACCTAAAGGAGGGCTATTCTATATGACGAAGTTTCATCCTTTTATATTTTTATTCGACTGGGAGAAAGATAGGATAGCCTATAATTACTTTAGTACTGGAGAGCCTTTAATGGAAGAAACCCAAGGCACCTACGCGGATGTAGATGCACCTATCCAGATGAAAGAATACTTCTGGCAGCATAGTCTCTCAGATATTTTTCAAGCACTGATAGATAATGGAATGGAGATATGCATGTATAAAGAATACGACTACTCTCCGTATGATATATTTGATAATAGTAGAAAAAGAGCAGAGCAAGAATACATCTACGAACATGAGGAGATGAGCTTACCTCATACTTATACTCTAAAAGCTATTAAAAAATAGCTTATAATCACATTATCAATTAATTATACTTTAAAATATTTTATAATATGTAAATAACACCATATATTTATCATACTAAAACTGATTTATTATGTTCCCATTAAATGAAGCCACTCCCACTGGTTTTGAAGAAGAGGTGCCCTTTACATTTTTGTTAGGTATTAAAGAGCTTTTTATGCTTATAGTGATCCTATCTTTTGGATTTGGAGGATTTACCTTATGCTTTAATAAGATATATGCACCTACCGACTACGATCAAGATATTAATAATGTCGCAGTGTATTCTCCCTCTGCTGATGAGCCATATATGACGATTGCTAATATGAATCCTGCGACCAAGTAAGTCTCTAACTGAGGCTTAAAAGTAGACATGATCTATAGAAAATAAGATCATCAATTCTGTAACATTGTAGACATATGGGCGATCTCTGCATTGTCGTAAATTCTTTATTTACGGTTACACAATTGAGTCTTGTGTAAATAAAGTAGATTTACTTTTGTACAATTACTTTAAGATTATTATATTTAGGATAATGATCCAATTATTAAGAGATAATATCGAGAAGTCAAGTTTTGGAGTTTGTAGTTCTATAGCTCGCAAGATGGGGATCAGTAGCTCAAGAGTTAGGCTATACTTTATCTATACATCATTTATAACAATGGGCTCGCCTCTGATTATATATCTAATATTTGCATTTTGGATTAATGTAAGAACATACCTTCGCAAAGGATATCACCTCCTCATAGAATAATATTATGTCTTCTGAAGAACTATTGAGTACGCTTATAAAACTGTCTCGCGTAGATGATTTTTTTGATCAATTTGAATTTACCTTTCTTATCAAGGTAGGTCATGAGTTAGGTATGGATAATGAAAAAGTAGAACGCCTTATCATCAAGCCCTTAGAAGGTGAGATCATAATTCCTACCAGCGAGCAAGACAGGATGAATATTCTATATCATATGTTATTTCTTATGAAAATAGATACCATCATATCCGAAGAAGAAATCGAGATGGTACAACACTATGGTTTTAAATTAGGCTTTCCTGCTCCTATGATAGATGATTTTATCTCTGTCGTCCAAGAGCATAAATTTAAAGCTATACCAACAGAGACCATGCTCAATATTATCAGGAAGTATCATAACTAGGTGATTAATAAGATTAAAAAGTCACCTTCTCATTCTCCATTAGTGTAATTTGATTCTCATCCATGATCGTCTCCATTAGTGAGGTCGTCTTACTCAGTTCATATTTATAGAAGAACTTCATGCACTCTATTTTATTTTCGTAAAATTTCAACTTGCTATCATCATCATTTTTAATACCTTCAGCTGCAGAGATACCTATCTTAAGCCATAACCAAGCTATAGTAACCAGACTCATCATCTCCATAAATAGATTAGCATCGGCAGTAAATCTCTGGTAATCACCCTTCATAGCAAAAGGCATAAGATGTGATAATACTTTCTGTATAGATCCTATACGCGATTCCAATTTTTCTGCATAGGGAGTCAGTAAATTATAAGATTTGGCCTTAGAAATAGAAGCCATCATCTCAGCCACCAATAACTTAAGTGCAGCACCATCCTGCATCGTTACCTTTCTCGCAAGTAGATCTAATGACTGTATGCCCGTCGTGCCTTCATAGAGACTATGTATTCTGATATCACGAGCATATTGCTGTAGAATATACTCGGAGCAAAATCCATAACCACCTAATATCTGTATCCCGTCCTTACAAGCTTGCTGTCCTGCCTCAGCTGGATAGGTCTTGACCATAGGCGTCATTATCTCTAATAATAAAGCATACTTTTCCTTGTCAGAGTCAGACTCACTTGCCCTGCGGAGATCATAATACTTACTCGTCTGCATGATAATCGCTAAAGCACCTTCCGCTATAACTTTCTGTGATAAGAGCATTCTTCTTACATCCGCATGTTCCATGATGGAGACAGGCTCTTGATTTACATTTTTCTTACCAGAACTTGCCATAGGCCTACCTTGCTTTCTGTCTTGAGCATATGATAAGGCTGCTCTACTCGATGCCATCGCGATAGCACCTGCTCCTCTACCTACGGCTATTCTGGCTGCGTTCATCATAAGAAACATATACTTTAGTCCTTTGTGTGGTGCTCCGACGAGCCACCCCTTACAGTTATCTTGCTCACCGAATATGAGATGTGTCGTACAATATCCCTTCTGTCCCATCTTCTGAAAATCTCCGGCTGTAATCACATCGTTATTTTCTAAAGTACCACAATCAGTAATTCTTTTTTTAGGTACTACAAAAAGTGATATGCCCTTAGTCCCAGCTGGTGCTCCATCGATACGGGCAAGTGTGAGATGTACGAAGTTATCACTGTACTCATGATCACCTCCAGAGATAAAGATCTTCTGCCCTTTGATATTGTAAGAACCATCATCAGATAGTGATGCCGACGTTGTAATATCTGAAAGTGAGCTTCCAGCTTGAGGCTCAGTTAGACACATCGTCCCTGCCCATTCTCCAGAGAGCATTTTAGTTGTATATAATTCCTTAAGCGTATCGCTACCATATTCTAAAATCAACTCAGCAGCTCCTAATGTAAGACCTGTATACCCTGACACATGATTATTAGCACAATCTATGATATACGTAGCGGCAGTATAAGTCATATGCGGCATTTGTAGACCTCCATCTTCTTCTGGGACGGGACCTGCTATGATGCCTATATCACTTAATTTTTTATTGATGACAGCTATTTGTGGATGTACGATGACTTTTCCCTCATGAAAATAAGCTGGCTTTTCGTCCATCTCCTGAAAGTATGGATAGAGTTCTTTGTCAGATAAATCTCTTATAGATTCGAGAAACATATTAAGTGATTCTTCATCGTAGTTTTTATAGTACTCTAAATCCAAGAGACTATTCACATGAAACACATCATGAAGAATAAATTGAAGTGTCGTGTAATCAAGGTAATTAGATGTCATCGCTTTTATTTATGTAAATAAATATACTTCTATTTTAAACTAAATTATACTCAGAGTTAAATTTAATTTCCGCCTTTTACTTCATCATTTAATTACTTTTGTGACTATGAAGTTGCTCTTAAAATTAATGATTGGACTTTATGTTGTCGTCTGCCTTATAGCATATATTGTCCAAGACAAGATTATTCTAAGGCCTCACAAAATTTATGAAGAAGAAGTATTTACAAAAGGTGAAGAGATAGAGATCCCTATAGGAAATGATCTGACGATGAACTGTCTGATGATCAAGTCAAAGACGCCAAGTAAAGGTGTCGTCCTTTATTTCCATGGTAACAAAGGCAATATATTCAGATCTATATATCAATCTCGAATGGTCCAGAATATAGGTTATGATGTCTTTATCCCAGACTATAGAGGTTATGGCAAGACAGAAGGCAAGATCTGGTCTGACAAAGACTTACTTCCAGATGCAGATCAGGCATATAAATTTTTGAAAATGTACTACGAAGAAAAGGACATCTATCTCATGGGCTATTCTCTTGGGTCAGCCATGGCAAGCTATGTTGCCTCTAAGCATGAGCCAGCTCATTTATTTATGATAGCACCATTCACGAGTTTAGTAGATATAAAAAATCAGTATGCATGGTTCTTACCAGATTTTCTGATGAGAATTAAGCTACCAGTTATCGATCATATGAAAACCGTAAAGTGTCCCGTATCAATCGTGCATGGCACTCAAGACCCTGTTGTCGATTATAAATATTCTACTGAAATAAAAGAATCATTTCCGAATGTAAAGCTGATCACTTCTAAAGGTCAAAATCATCGCGGTATTATTTTTGACAAACTTTTAAGTGAAGAGTTATATAATGTGTTGCTTGTGGAGTGATGCTAGTAAAACCTACGGAGCAGCGATAACTGATAGAATAGCTTAGATAGTCTTGCATAATGTTCTCTCATTATCACTCGAAGAATATGCCGCAGATGAAATAAAACTTGTCTAGTCTATCAGCGTGACAAACTCAACATCGCTTCTTCTACCCTTAACGTTGGAGTCAGTGCTCATATGATCCCTACAAGATTTAATTCACTCAGTTCATTACATATTTTTTGGATGCCATCTAAAATCCTGATCAACTGCCGCTTCGAAGGTTTTTTCTTCCCTTTTTACATATTGATTTAGAAGAGTATCATTCATTTATATTCTACGAGCAAGGTGTTTTAAATTTAGAATCTTATAATATTCGAAAAGTTGAGCTATATCAAGTTTTATTTTGATAGTCTCCATTGTATCAAATTGAGCAAATTCTTCAATATACATCCCCCTTGATGACAAGTAACGTAGTGACGATAGGCGGCTGTAGGAATTATGCCGTCCTATTTCTTTTTACAAAAAGGATTTACTTCTTTTTGTTGAACTTCTTTTCCCAAATGCTGAAATCCAAATACTTTTTTGCAACTTCCGAGCTTTTGCTCTTCTTCAATTCTTCTAAAAAATTTACATTTTCATTGCAAATACCGTCATCATTATTAAAGTTTCTGTAGAAATAGAAAGACAATAAGTTTTCAATGTTTATCATTTTATGATTTTCTAACCATCTTTTAGTCCACTTTTCATTCCATGCACAATCAGTGCTATGATGGAGTACCATAAACGCATCTAAAACTCCTTCTTCTGAAACTTTGTCTGATGAAGGGAATCCATGTATAGTGAAGAGTGAATCTAAGCTTACTCTATTTATCGAATCTAATTTATTTTGTAAATCCCAGTTAATCGCTTCTTCCTTTCTTTCTTTTTGATCATTAGTTGAAATGTTTCTTAATGAAAGAATATAATCTTCATTTTTTACAGGCAAATGCATTGTCGTCTTATTCTTTATCTCTATTAAATCACCACTGTAATTATTATTTACGAAGTATTTTTCTTGGCAATAACATTTAACCTTACTTAAATTATTGTCTGAAACTCGGTCTAAATAATGATTTTCGAAAGGAAAATCTTCTTCCTTTGAAGCAAATAATATTTTCACATATTCACGGCAAAATCTCGAAGAATCAAGTTTAAAGGCTGCTAAAGCAAATTTTGCAATACTATCTCTTTCTTCGATAACCATGAACTTATTTGCAATTTTATTATTTAGCCAGTATTGATGTAGAGCTTGATCTGTTGATATCAAACAGTTTTTTAACTCTTCAATATCATCTAAGTTAATTTCTCTTATTTCACTTGTCTGAGTAAAGTCTTTTGGAATTAGAATTGCGGTTGACTTGTCGTAATTATAAATACAGTCTTGTGATAAAATTAAATTTTGTATTTGTATAATTAAGACGATTGTAAATAATGCTCTCATAATTCTCTTGATTTATCTTACCTGTTACTCCCATACATATACACCTTTCCATCATAGAAAGTATGATTTTTATATATCAGCAGGGACACTTACAATCACCCTCTAATCTATCATCTTAATAGCCCGACCAGGCGTATAAGGTGCACCCATATCTTCTAATTTTTGCTCAAGCTTTTCTATATCCACAGTAGCCAGCTTTTTTACTTTCTCGAGGATAGGTTGGAATTCTTCTTTGGCGATATCTAAGCTCATTCTATGTGTACCTGTTGGGGCAGAGGTAGAGTTTTTTTGCTCATACTCTATCCATCCTACACGTCCAGATGGCGTCGGTGGCTGATCTATATCTAGTCGTGTCTTGATATTGTCACCATAGAGTTCTCTACGTAGATTTCTTATTTCTGTATTGATAGCATTATAATCTTGGAAGAGATCTGCTTCTGAACCTTCTACAACTTTGATGGCTTCTTTGATATGTTTCAGTTTGTTATTGACTTCATTGATTGCTCTACCAGCGCCTTCTATTCTTCTTGACAATTCTGTTACTTCTCTTTGGAATGCAACTTTATCATCTCTGTTTTCTGCTGGCATGACAGAGTTATCCAGTGCTTTGATATTGATACTTACTGGTCCTGCAACTTGAGTTATGCCTTCAGCATCTATCTTAGACATCGTCACTGTATATTTTCCTGGAGCTACTAATGTTCCAGATGATGATCCTGCGAATGGATTATAGAACGATGACTTATTTAAGTTGATCGCTTCCTTAGATGCAAATCGCATATCCCACTTCAATCTTTGTATACCTTCTGATGGCTTTTTATATAACTTTCGTACCACATTGCCCTTAGCATCTGTAATCGTAAATACTAATTGTGGACTTATCTCTTCGTCTTCTTCAACTAACTCATCGTATGTAGGGTAAGGGTTTCCTTTCTTATCTTTAGCATCTGTGCTCTCTGCTTTTTCACGTTTATCTTTTTTAGATTTATAAGCTTCAGGATAATAATAATCTATCATCGCAACAGACCCGAGATTCTCTGCAGAGTAGAAAGCATCTCCTTGAAATGATTTTCCATCCAATCCTAATGGCTTATTCTCTTCGTAGATAAAGGCATCTCTTACGGCGTATATCTTAGCCTCATCTTCTATCTTTCCGTTACCTACATTTCTCAGTAGTGAGTAATCATCCATCACATAGAATCCTCTACCGAATGTACCCAAGACCAAATCATTCTCTCTTCTCTGTATCGCGATATCACGTACAGCAACAGTTGGCATTCCACCCTTCAATTGCTTCCACCGTTGACCTCCTGTAGAACTAAAGAATACGCCGAATTCTGTCCCACAAAATATCAAATCACTTTCCATGTGATCTTCTTCGAAACTGTAGACACTTCCTCTTTCTGGTAAGTTGTTGCTTATCATTTTCCATGTCGTCCCCTTGTCAGTACTCTTCATGAGATATGGTTTGAAGTCTCCATACTTATGGTGATTAAATGCTGCATAGATTACCGAAGGGTTATGCTGAGAACAATAAATGGCATTGACATAACTATTCTTAGGTACACCTGTGATGTTATCAATCTTTCTCCATGTATCTCCACCATCAGTAGTAATATGTATGAGACCATCATCACTACCTACGACAAGTAATTCAGAATCTATAGTAGATTCTGAGAATGCAACCAATGTACCGTATGGAGATGTAGACCTGTTCTTAGCGACAGCATCTATGCTCCATACACGATCCATAATTTTGAGTTCGTTTCTATTAAGTTGTCTCGTGAGATCGTCACTGATAACATCCCAGCTGTTACCATAATCATCAGAACGGAATACTTTATTAGCAGCAAAATATAATCTACCAGACTTATGTGCACTGACCTGTAGCGGTGCATCCCAGTTCCATCTATAACCATTTTCATCTTTTGTTTCTTTAGGCTGTATACCGACTTCTTCTCCACTCTTTCTATCATATCTTACGAGTACACCATACTGAGATTGTGCATAGACGATATCTGGATTATCAGGATCGACTTGCGACTCGAATCCATCACCACCATGTGTGATATACCAATCAGAGTTGACGATACCGTGAGCCGTATTCGTCCGTGATGGACCACCCATACTGAAGTTGTCTTGAGTACCTCCATAGATATTATAGAACGGCTCATCATTATCTACAGCAACTTTATAAAATTGTGTCACCGGTAGATTTGCTTTGAACACCCATGTCTTACCATCATCATATGTATCATATATTCCTCCGTCGCATCCTACCATCCAGTGAGCTGTATTCTTTGGATTGATCCACATACAGTGGTTATCGACATGCTTGGTATTCTCTCCTACTCGCTTAAATGATTTACCACCATCACTACTCGAACTTAACCAAGTATCCATAGAATATATCTTCTGCGCATCTATTGGATCAGTAACAATCTCTTGGTAGTAATTACCGCTTGTAACGTGACCGCCTTGCTTACTCCAAGTGGCGCCGCCATTAGTTGTTTTGTAGAATCCGCTTTTGCCAGAAGTCGCTTCTACTATAGCATATACGATATCGGGATCTGCAGATACTGCGAGCCCGATTCTTCCGAGGTCACCATCTGGCAATCCTTTGTTTGCTTTGCTCCAAGTATCGCCACCATCAGAAGATTTATATATCGTAGAACCCGGTCCACCGCCAAGGTATGTAAATACATGCCGTGCTCTCTGAAATGAAGCCGCGTATAAAATATCTGGATTACGAGGGTCGATTACAAGATCTGTAACTCCAGTATGTTTATCTATTTCTAATGTCTTCTTCCATGTCTTGCCACCATCTGTTGTCTTATACAATCCTCTATCACCACCACTGGACCAGAGCGGACCTATCGCTGCTACCCATACGACATCAGAATTATCTGGATGCACGATGACCTTAGCGATATGCTCTGAGTTCTTAAGTCCCATATGCGACCACGAAGATCCGCCATCGACTGACTTATAAAGTCCATCACCATAGGCGACTGATCTTTGATTATTATTCTCTCCTGTCCCGACCCATATCGTACTGTGATTAGAAGGATCCATTGTCACACATCCTATAGAATAAGATCCTTCACCATCAAAGATCGGCTCATAGGTCGTACCATTATTCATTGTCTTCCATACACCACCCGATGAGGTAGCTACATAGTATTCGTATGGATTATCGGGATTGACCGCAAAGTCTGATATTCTTCCAGAAGTATTAGCAGGACCTACACATCTAAATTTAAGTGCAGAGATGCTAAGTTCATCAAGAGAGTCTTTAGCTGCTTCCTCTTTTTTATCCTTATTTTTCTTTTTCTTCTTTTGAGCAGTTAAGTCATTATTGTATCCAAATGCAATAAACAATAGAATACTTAGCGTAATAAGCTTTTTCATGGGTTGGAAATTTTAGATTCTCAAAATAGTGAAAATAAACAAATGGAATAGAATGGTGAGAATATTGTAGTGGATTTGATTCAGAGAAGATCAAACAAAAGCGTGGAAATAAGGACTTTAGTATTAGTAAAATGAAGATCTCTTTACAAGGTCGATAGGATGGCTAATTTATTAGAAATGGCATAGATCTCGAAATCATCAAATGGTATAAATTATAATTCAGGCATTAATTGATTTGGAGAAAGCGATATTACTCAGAGGTAATCAATATTCTCATCATTGTTTTGAATGATATAATGTCTTATGTAATAGACAAAAGATATTAATCCAATCAAAAACATTATCGACGCAATAACTAATAAAATATTAGATATAAAAGGATTAACATTATCCATACAGTATTCTAACCCTCGACGTGATAAAATCAGCATTATAGCAATGAATGAGGATGTAAAATGAATACTTTTTAACCACGGATACCTGTTTTCTCCTTTTACAAAATAGTAAGCGATTCCAGATATAAAAAAGTATATGGCTAATAGATTAATAATCTTCCAATTACTAATAGAAAAGTGAGCACCACTAAAAACGAAATTTAAATTCCCAGGGTTAAAAATTCCGAAAATATAAAGCAGAGGAATGAAACTCCAAAAATTAAAAGCTTCTTTTTTTGTTGCTTTACTCATCGCTTCCAGATAATTTCTTTTCCTTCTATGTCAGTATCTACAATTCCAGCCAGCTCTAAATGGTAAATGACATTATTAATCATACGATCGCTGACCCAGCCATGGATGGCCCACTCTGTAGATGTAAACCATCTTTTGACATCGATTAATTTTTGTCCATATTTCTTACTGACAAGATCTATCGACTCCTGATCTTGCATAAACATGTCTGAGCTATCATGTATCGTTCTTAGCATTCTGATAACATCATTAGGTTGGTCGGCTATAATCTTATCGGTAGCAGCGACAACAAAACATGGCCACGGCGTTACATACTCTCCTACCCTACGTAATTGTCCGCTATCGACATATGGCTTAGTCGTGTACTTCTCCCAGTAGAAGACATCTGTCTCTAACTTTACTAAGCTATCTATAGCACCTTCAAGATTTTTGATTACTTTAAATTGCTCTTCTCTTAATTTATGGCCTTCGCTTTCTGCATTGACTATAGCCATGAGGTGTGAGCCTGAGCCAAATCTACTTATCCCGTATTGCTTAGAGAAGATATCAGAGTATGCTGATAGGGGGTTGTCATATCCCGTATGGATGCCCCATGTTAATGCCGTATTGACGTAATTACTTATTATCTTACTGGGATTACCTTTGAGTATATCTGCAGTGACACCTTCAGTTAGTAAGATACATGCATCGACTTCTCCATTGCGCAAAGCTTTTGTCATCTGGCCGGTGCCACCTCTGTAAGTTATCCATTCTATATCGATACCTCTCTCTGCAAATTCTCCTCGTTCTATAGCCAGGTGGATAGGGAGATTAAAGTGCTCTGGCACACCACCTAATTTTATTTTAGTTACTGACATAGTTCTAATTTAGTACTCTTTCATAAATTAACAACAAAAGAATTATACATTTACACCACATTAGGTAAGAAGGTAAGACTTCTTATAATAGGGAATCCAGTGAGAATCTGGAACAGTCCCCGCTGCTGTAAGCTCGTATTAACAGCTTTTATAACAAAACCACTGTCAAGCCATGGCTTGATGGGAAGGTATAAAAGTCGAGTAAGTCAGAAGACCTGCCTGATATGTATTGAATTAATTACATAAAAGACTTTCGGAGGAAAGGTCATATTATGCACTACAATCAGCTTATCGGCTGTGTCATAATATATACCTGTCTCCTATTGTGACAAGACACTTATTATTAAAATTAGATTTTACATAACATCATTTCTATTACTGCTTGTATGCTATACCTATAGTCAGAAAGACAGTAGCTATTATATATCTGAGATAGAGATTATAGAATCTGTAAATCAATATTCGGATCAAACAATAAATCTTACAGAAGCAGATATTCTTGGGTCTATTAATATTACAAATACACTAAGCCAACAAGCTAATATCTTTGTAAAAAATTATGGGGCTGCAAGTTCTTCTACCCTATCCATAAGAGGAGGCACATCTAATCAAGCCTTAATAACTTGGAATGAGCTTCCTATCAATAATCCAATGCTAGGTGTTTCAGATTTATCATTGGTGCCTTCTCAGTTATTCGACCAACTACAGGTTATCAAAAGTGGTAGCAGCGCAGATTATGGCAATGGCGCTATCACTGGAGCTATAGACTTATCTAATTCTGAATTACAGCAGCAAGATAATCCTGTAGCACTTGAAGTTAATATCGGCGCAGGGAGCTATGGACTGAGACAAGGTGGCCTTAATCTCAACATCAATAAAAAAAAATGGCAATCAACGACAAGGTTATACACAGCATCTTCTGAAAATGACTTTCCCTACGTTCTGGATTCTGGGCAAACCAGAAATAATACACATGCAAATTTTAATACTAAAGCATGGTTACAATCCTTATCTTATCAATTAAAATCTAATCAGAAAATCAGCTTCCAATCTTGGGTACAGAGAACATTTCGTGAGATACCTCCTACGACCACTCAGAATATAAGTGAAGCCGTACAAGAGGATAAGATTAATAGATTTATACTGGATTATGAAGTCAATAATAAAAGCTATGCATTAAAAACTCAGATTGCTTTTTTTGACGAAAACAACAGCTACGAAGACCCTCAGATACTTATAAATAATCAGAATAAATTCCACAGAATAATTTCCAAAACGAAATTCTCATCAGAGCTATCTAATAATTGTATTATAAGTGGACTTGCTGAGATATCGAATACAAAAGGACAATCAGAATCATATGAGGATACAGAATCGCTGACTAACTATGCCCTATCTGGCTCTATAAAAAAAATATGGAGCAGCAGCCATCTTAAGCTATCAATAAGGCAGGCAAGAAATTCGCTGGGTAACTCATTCTTAAGTCCGTCCTTGTTATTCAATCAAGACATATCTCCATTATGGAATCTGCAAGCTAAGGTCTCAAGGGAATACCGCTTCCCGACTCTCAATGAATTATTCTGGAGACCAGGTGGCAATAGCGATTTACTTAGTGAGCATGGTTGGAATCAAGAATTAGACTTACGCTGTAATAAGCCCGAGTCACCAAATATCAGGATGAGCATCTATCATAGATTAATCAATGATTGGATACTGTGGAGCCCTATTGATGACACTTTCTTTTATGGTCCATTTAATATATCAAAGGTAAGAAGTTACGGTACAGAGCTACAAGTTAATCATAGCCTGAACTTAGGGTCACTTACAGTAGATCTTAATACTGCTTACAGCTATACCATATCACAGAATCTTACGACCATCAAGACCCCACAAATAAATGCAGGTGACCAACTGTTCTACATCCCCAGACATCAACTAATAGCAGGTATCACAAATACATATAAGAATATAACACTCACGATCAATGGCGCATACCTCAGCTCTACCGAGGGCATCATAGAGACCCTCGATGGATATACCCTTATCAATGCATACCTATATTATGACATGGATCTAAGTAGTCATGCCATACAACTATCAGTAGGTATCAATAACATGACTGACACTAATTATAGGATAATAGAAAGACGACCGATGATGGGACGTAATGTCTCGGTTAACATTAAATATAAAATTTAAATATTATATCAAGGGGTCATGCCCCCTTAGACTAAATTCACTAATTAAACAGCAAGTGGTAAAACCACTTGGAGAGAAAATTTTACAAAAAATAAATTATGAAAAGAACTTTACTTATTACAAGTTTTATTTTATCAATGACAACTTTAGGTGTAGCACAAGTTGAGACTACAGATCTTGAATCATTTAATCTTGAGATAGATACATTCTTGAACGGAAGTGATTTCTCAGGTGGCTTCTCAGAAAATAGAATCTTCTTACCTAACAGTTACGAGGACACATACGGATCATGGTCAGGATGGTCGATATCTACGATGACAGATAATACGACTGCAGGATTTACTAATCAATATGCATGCATAAGTGGATCAGGTGCTAATGAAAGTAGCCATTATGCGACATCATTTGTAGGTGGAGGAAGTTATATGCTCATAGAAGGTGATATCATTCCTCAAAAAATTAGTATTAATAATTCTACTTACGCCTACCTCAGTATGTTAAATGGAGATAGCTTTGCTAAGAAATTCGGTGGAGAATCAGGTGATGATCCTGATTTTTTCTTATTGACTATAAAGGCATACAGTAATGGACAATTGAAAGCTGATAGTTTAGATTTCTACTTGGCAGATTACAGAGCAACTGATAATAGTCTCGACTATATTATCGACGAATGGACGGAAATTGATTTATCACTTTTCTTAAGATCTGATAGTCTTACTTTTAATTTATCTTCTAGTGACAATGGTGCCTTCGGAATGAATACGCCGAGCTATTTCTGTGCAGATGATATAAAAATCGACGATATACTTTATTCTCAGGATAACATACATTCCACAACTACAAATCTCTATCCTAACCCAACTGTAGATATGCTTCAAATAGAATCTACAACCTTAAGAAACGGTCAATTAACTATCTATAACCAACAAGGACAGGTTATAAAAGCCATAGGTAAATATAATATAACTGACGAAATAGATGTAAGGGCTCTACCTCATGGGCAGTATTATATAGAAATAAAGGCTCATGACAATACGAGATGGGTTGACTCATTTATAAAAAATTAGACTATAAGCCAGCAATCATCGAGCTTAGGATAGATTTATAAAAATAAATCCTTCTACGCCCCAACCTATTAATAGCTAAGTATCGTCTATGGTAGTAGACAGCTATGAAAGCACAAACTACTCTTATGAGGAAAATCTTTGATTTTCCTCATTTTATTTTGTGGTGCTTTATTCTCTTGATAGAAGAGAATATTAAATTTTGAAATCGTGTTTTTATAGTATGAAATAGCGAAAGAGTCGCCAATTACCTATAAAATAAGCAATAGATGTACTAACTTCAATCTGAATTAAACATCGATCTATTCGTGGATAACAAAATTATCATAGAAGGCTGCAAGCAAAATGACCGAAAATGTCAAGAAAGCTTATACAAGAGTCACTTCTCTAAGATGATGAATATGTGCATGAGATATGTGAGAGACAAAGACAAATCAGCAGCAATCGTTAATGATGGTTTTTTAAAAGTCTTTAAGAAAATACACCAGTACGAATACAAGGGTAGCTTTGAAGGATGGATAAGACGTATTGTTTTTCATTGTATGTCTGATGCGATCAAGAAAGAAGCGAAGTATGTGAAGTTTATGGTCTTCGAAGATTACGAAACCCAGACAGCTTCTAACCATGGAATAGAAAACTTGTACGCCGAAGACATTCTCAGAATGATAGAAGATCTTCCAGCAGCAAGCGCTGATGTGTTTATTTTATTTGCAATTAAAGGATATTCTCATAAAGAGATTTCCGAATTAAAAAATATAAGTATAGGAACTTCAAAGTGGCATGTTTCTGATTCGAGAAAACGATTACAAGAACTAATACTTAAAAAATATAATTATCGATCCAATGCAGGATAATTATTCTCAACATGAATATGATCCGGCTTTTATACAAAAGTCATGGTCAGAATTACGTGATAAACTTGACACTGAGATTCCAGTTGTCGTACCTCGTAGTCGCAAGATTGCATATCTACTTGGTATATGTCAGCTTGTATCATTAGCCGTCATCGGTTACCTACTATACCAATCTCAACAGAAGGTTCCTTTTTCTACTTTAACTAAGACGACCACTGTATCTGAAAAAATAACATTCCAGAACACTCCAGAGATATTAACAATCACAGAAACAATAACTAAATATCTACCTGGACCTACTGAGTATATATATGTCAGTGCATCAAATAATAATAATAATATTTCTTCTAAAGTTGAGCCAATATCTTCTGTAGAAACACTTAGCGAATTAAGCTTAATAGAAACATATCAAAGGAGACATAACTATATATTCTCAAAAGGAAATCTCAGCACACAACCAGACGTTAATTTAGAATTACTTAAAGAAATTAATCCTACTAAAGAAAGTCAGCTTAAAAACTTTTTTAGAAATGATGTTGATTTTAGAATCGGTGTATTAACATCAGTGTCTAGTGATTTCGACTTTTCTGGATATGGTATCATTACAAGCTTTCAAGTCGCTATTAATGACAAACTTGGAATAGGAACAGGTATTGGATTTAATCATCTATCGAGAGAATTTAGCTTCGTTCCTATTATCCCCAAGCAAAGAAATTCTTACGATATATTAGGTAGAAAAGTAGACTTAGAAAATCAGACGACTTACTACAAAAGCTTAGATGATCTTAAGCAAATATTCATACCTATAAGTTTAAATTATAACGTCTCTCAGAAAATAGCATTAAGTTCTGGTGTAAAATTTAGACATACATTCAACTCATCAGTAAACAATAATTTGAAATCAGAATTAAAAGAAACGATCTCTGCAGTCAATAATCCTGAAACTTTATTCTTTAATGATACAAATTTTGGATTGTCATTTGGCATTAACTATTCTCCATCACAAAGAATTACGTTACAGCTTGATTCCGAAATAGGTATCAGCTCACTGATCAATTCTAATCAATTCAAATCAGCACCACGATCGAAATATGATCTCCAACTGATTAACTTTACTACGAACTATAGTTTCTAAGCTCGCGGTTAATTAAAGTTTTACTAATAAGCCTCTTCGTCTACTATTAAGTCTTAATTTTGATGCAGCATGAGCAGCAGTATGACTTATAGACTTTATCATTCCATTACAATCATCATTGTATTACTATTATTGCAACTGCCCTTATCAGCCCAAAGGAATTCATCTAATCCTCTATCTGGTAATTCCGGCTCACAAAATAACCAGCAAACTAAGGAAGCCATTTATATCCCTGATTCGACGACAATAGATTACTATACACTATCAGATGTCGATAATGTGCAGCCATTCGTCGACACCCTATTTGATGATTTTGAAAAATATGCTGTCAATAGAAGATTCCGAGAAGGGACAATTAACTTAGGCAACCAAGCATCTTCAGCTCAGAGAATAATATATACCTCTCGTGATGATATCTACACAGACATTGGCTTTCATCAATATGATGCTTATCGCAAAAGCATATACGACTTCCCCATATACGAAGCCAACAGAACCTTCAATGATCTATACTTCTCACCTTCAGATGGATCAGAAAATTTTATTGTAGGCGCTAAGTTCTCAAGATCTTTTGCAGACAATATTGAGTTAAGTATAGATTTCAATAGAACTAAGCAAGATGGCGTATACAATAATCAAGGTACCAAAGCATCACAACTCGGCATCGCTATCTCGCGAGAAGGCGATGCTAAGAGGCATAGAATGATTATTAGCTTTGCAGCAAATAATTTTAATGAGATACATAATGGTGGAGTAACATTCGGCATTACGGGAGCAGACACAATAGACCTCTATGAGCCACGATGGAATGATGGTATAAATAGAAGACAGAGAGCAAGTATTCCAGTCACCACTGGAACATCACCAGGCACTACCCGACATCAAAGCTTTACCTACGGAGTAGATAATTATCTCAAGATAGATAGCAATAGATTCCAACTGCACCACCATATCGCCTTAGAGCAAGGTTACTTTCAGTATGGAGACCAAGGTACATCAACGAGTAATGACACATTACTATATGGCCCCTACCTCACTGATAGTAGAGGCTTACGCCACTTTAATAAATTTAATAAGCTGAGTAACCAATTTGATATAGGATTCCATACTTCTGCATTCTTCCTTAACCTTGGTGTACAATATCGTCTGCTTAATTATAATAACTCCTTATTCAGTGAGCAATATCATGATGCTGGTGCTTTTGCCAAAATAGGTCTTAACATAAAAAAGCTGACTTCACTTAATGCAGAAGTCGCATTCGGTATAGGAGAAAATATTGGTAATATTAAAATCAAGCCAGTACTTAAATTCTATGGTATTAAAGGACTTACGATAGAGGCTAATCTAAAGTTACTACGATATGATCCTTCCATCATACATCAGCGAGCCGTTCTTACAGACCAGCTTATCTATGACAATGATTTCAGTAAGATTAATGAATTTGTAATCGGTGGAAAATTAGAAGTCAAGAGACTAAATCTTGATATAGAGGTCAATAGTGGTGTGATTGATAACCCTGTATATTTTGGTACTGATACACTTCCTAATCAGTCATCAAATACTCAATTTCTACAGATCATCGGAAGGCATAGACTAAATTGGAAATTTATAGGAATAGAAAACTCAGTGGCCTTCCAAGATTTTTCAGACAATGTCTATAACCTTCCTCGCGTATATAGCATTCATAAATTATACTTACAGTCACATTTGTTTAAGAAAAGATTGTTGGCGCAATTTGGCGTACTATATTATAACTACAGCTTTGATGGCAACCTGAAATTCATGCCCGCGATAGGACAATTTTATCAAACTGATGAAACGATCAGACCTTATTACTACTCTGAGCTATTTGCTAATTTCAAAGTTGACAAATTTAGAGTATTTATTAAGATGGATAATTTTACCGATATATTCAGAAGAGAACCTCACTTCCAGATCGTAGACTACCCACAGTTTGATGCCACTTTAAGATTTGGCGTTAGATGGCAACTTTTTGAATAAATTTATAATTGATAATTTGGCTTAAGCTCATTAGCTGAAACGCCGTAGAAATCAGAAATTATTTTTATAATCTCCGCTGTATCATCTACTATGGGAAGTAGATCTAAATCCCCGGGGGATATATTACCAAATTTCTCAAGCATAGTAGATTTAATCCAATCTACAAGCCCACTCCAGAAGTCAGTCCCTACGAGTATAACTGGCACCCGCGTGATCTTATCCGTCTGTATCAATGTCAAAGTCTCAAAGAGCTCATCTAATGTACCGAACCCTCCAGGAACAACGATTATAGCCTGTGAGTACTTTACGAACATTACCTTTCTGATAAAGAAATACCTGTGATCTAAATTTTTATCTACATCGATATATTGGTTACCAGATTGCTCAAATGGGAGCTCAATATTAAGACCAATTGATGGCCCTCGCTCAAGATGTGCACCCTTATTACCGGCTTCCATGATCCCAGGTCCTCCTCCTGTAATAACTCCGAACCCTTCTCTCACAAGTCCACGAGCGATTTCTACAGCCAGCTCATAATATTTCTCTCCTGGCTTAGTCCGTGCTGATCCGAATATTGATACACACGGCCCTTGCCTATTCATTTTCTCAAAGCCATCGACAAACTCAGCAATCACCTTAAACATCGTCCAGGAGTTCTCACCTTTCATCTCTTTCCACTCTTTCATTTTGGGCATAATATCCTCTGGCATATCTCTATTCTCTTATTATAAATATTCTAATTTAATTTGTTTTCTGTTGCTTAATGTACAACTGCTTTATACTTCTCATACTGCTTCTCTAAGTGATCTCTCATCTCAGCAAAAGAACCAAACTTATCAAACAGGTCGTCCATATTATTACGCGTATTACTCACCTTGGTAGCATAATCGATGACATCTTTTTTAGTGATTTTATCTTTACTTAATATGATGAGTCGCTCCACGACATTTCTTAACTCTCTGATATTACCCGTCCAGTTTAATTTCTTTAATTCGGCGATAGCATTATTATCTATATCCTTAGCTGGCACACCATACTCCTTACATATCTGACTGTTAAAGTGCTCTACCAGTTGAGGGATATCTTCTCTACGCTTATTCAGTGAAGGTACCCTTAATATGATCACTGCAAGTCTGTGGAATAAATCCTCCCTGAAGTTACCTTTAGCGATTTCTTTTCTTAAGTCTTTATTGGTTGCAGCTACGACCCTCACATCTACCGAAAGTTCTTTTTCGCCACCGACTCTCATAATTCTACTTTCCTGAAGAACTCTAAGTACCTTAGCCTGAGCACTTAGGCTCATATCTCCGATCTCATCCAGAAATAAAGTTCCTTTGTTAGCCAATTCAAATTTGCCGATTCTCTGCTTATGTGCAGATGTAAACGATCCTTTCTCATGACCAAACAATTCCGACTCTATTAACTCAGCAGGTATAGCAGCACAGTTAACTTCTACCATAGGACCTCCCTTACGAGCACTTAGCTCATGTAGCCATCTTGCCACAAGTTCTTTACCAGTTCCGTTAGGTCCTTGGATAAGCACTCTCGCATCAGTTGGTGCTACTTTTTCTATAGTTTCTTTTATAGCATTAATCTCAGGAGACGTACCTACGATTTCTCCTACTTTAGATTTTCTGACCTTCTTCTGTAGTGTTTTCTTCTGCACGATAAGTGTAGACTTATCTAATCCATTACGTACGGTTATCAGTAATCTATTAAGATCTGGCGGCTTAGATAGAAAATCAAAAGCACCTTTCTTAACAGCTTCTACAGCCGTATCAATATCTCCATGACCACTTATCATAATGACAGGAATATCAGGACAGATATCCTGTAACCTATCGATAGCATCCATACCATCCATCTTAGGCATCTTAATATCTAAGATGATAATATCGTACTTATCTTGCTTAACCTTAACAAGACATGTCAAGCCATCTTCCGCCTCATGGACCTCATATTTTTCGAATTCGAGTATATCTTTTAGTGTTCTTCTGATGCTTCTATCGTCATCGACTATGAGAATCTTTGCCATTGCTTAATTTCAATTATAATAAAAACACTAAGATATATTAAATATTTTTATCATGTATAAATTACTGTTAATTAGTTAAATACAAATAAGTAATTGTCGTAATGTTTAAGATAAATCCCGTAAAGCACTGATAATCAATAGCATATGAAGTTTCAGATAACGTCCAGCGTTATCTAATCACCTGATTATCAGGACTGTAGTTATAACAAGTAAAGGAATTACATATCAAATGTGGTAGATTTCATCTTGTTATCAAAATTATGCATAACAAAACACGGCAAGAAGCTCAACCTAATCTATTGAGTGCTCAGAGCAGCTACAATAATGCAAAATTTAATGCCAAGCTATGGGAAATACAGATGGTACAATTAGCGGGGGAGTTGATAGATTAAGGCTTGGTGATTTAGATTTAAACACTTTGGTAAAATTGAAATAACTGAGTTTTTTTTCAATTGCCATTTGATCCAAGACTGAAGGATAGGCAGCGTTGATATTTTTGGCTTTTGAATAGGCGGGTATTTATGAGGAGGTCAAATCAAGTTCCTTTTTTATTCTAATACGTTCTGTGAGCATTGTCAAAAGTCTTATTAAAATCTCTTAAGCGTTTCGGAATTTTAGACTCTGCTATCCCTGTGTATTCTGCCCAAAACATTACTTCTGTTGTATCATTAATTGCTGATTCAATATATTTGATCAAGTCTGCCAAATCACCTTTTGCTAAATAAATGATACAACGTATTACTCTTTCTGTTTTGAGATTTTGATTTTTGGTAATTGAATCAAATAACATCTTCATTGCTTCGTTCGCTCTTTCTCCAAAGTCATTATTTATTCTTTCGATTATGTCATCTTTAAATGTCATTTTTTGGATTTACTTTTTTTATTTTAAGCATATTGCATCTCAGCTACAAGCGGAGACGAACGTGGGGTTAATATTGGGGTACTGAACGAAATTGGATTTGTTTCATCATTGTTAGAAACAAACGGATATAGTCATCATTATCTCTTGTTACCCATATTACTTCTTTAAGTTAAGAAGTAATAATTAGTTTCTTGACTCCCAATAATTCTGCTTTTGATGTAAGTTTAATTAAGTAAAGCCCTTTTGGTAACTTACTATAGTCTATTAATGAATCTCTATATATTGTTTTCATGGATATTTTTTTGCCCTCCATTGTGAAGATTTCAGCCTTAATATCAATATCGTTATTTATGCCAGATATATGGATAATGCCATCAGAAGGATTTGGATAAATATTCCAATTAATAATTGGAGTTTTATCAATAACTGAGCTTAGTGACTCAATAGTTATCTGAGAAACATTTGTTGCTATAGGGCTGTTAAAGTCAAAATATATTTTAGCATCATTACTAATATCTTCTCCATAAGAGATATCCTTGCTAGGTCTTATAGTGTATTCTATAAATCCCTGAGAGGATAATGAATTTGTAGTGCTGTCTGGTAAAAAAATATTATCAAAATTGAAATCTAATAAGCTTTTATTAATATCAATGGACACCTTATGACTAGATCCTATTAGTTTGAATGAACTGAAATCAAGATTTGGTGGTAATTCGTTTATGATATTTACATTAAAAGCAGTATCAGTACCTGTGTTCTGAAATCTAATCTGATAACTAATTGTCTCATCCTTTTTGAATAGATCATCTTCAAATCCAGCTAAATTAAATGCTCTAATATCATTTGGATCATAGGAGCCTATATTTTGTTGATATTCAGAACTAAACGATGTACTATCAGGGTCTGAACACATATTCTCAGAAGTAGCATATACACTATTACAATGTATCTGACCTAAACTAGCAAGACAAGAAAGAATATAGTCAATTTGGATACTTTTCGAATCTCCTACTTCCAAGTCTCCAGTTTCCAATAAATATTTGTTGTCACCAAGGCTTGTCACATTATCTGAAAATACAACTGATTCATAAAACGGATCAAGTTGAATGGTCAAGTCGCATTTATATGCAACGCTGGGTCCTTGATTTTTTATATTTAAAAAGGCTCTATTTTCAAAACATCTTCTTTGCATAGGAATTGAAATATCGGAAACTATTTCAGCGCATTCTTCTTTTTTGATGGCAGGTATATCTATTTGCATTTCTTGACTCAAATCAATTCTGAACGATTGTGCCTCACAGATTTCCCAAAAGTCGTTTGTTGGATTTGCCTCTAAAACATATTCACCAGATGGCAAATCAATGGAATATCCCCCGTTATCTGAATAAGAATACCATTTATTGTCCTGCAAATCTGTAGCAGTAACTATCCATCCACTTAAGTGATCACTCTCCTCAGAGATACAATTCTCATTTTCATCTATTACAATACTCCCGTATATTCTTGTTGGGTAATCCAAATTTGATTCCGATCTATAGATTCTGAAATCATTATCGATTATATATCCAAAACCACTTTTGGTTTTATAGAATTCTAAAAGCCAGTTACCTTCAATAAGATCATTAAGATCAATCTTTTCAAATTCAAGTTCCTCAGAACTGGGATCGTCACATAGATAAATAGATTTATTACTGATAAATGTGGAACTATATACGTATGGGTTCGAAATAGAGATTATGTCATTCCTGGATGTGACATACAAATTTCGATATGCATAATCTTCTGGAATTCCATTAATTATTGCAGGATTAAAAGATCGTCCTAAATCACTCGACTTATACAACAGACTAATATCGGCCCAATTAGATGGCCTTCCTGAAATAAAAACCACCCCATTATCCATTATTGAAGTGGTATTATAAACCTCCATTCCAATATCTCTTAAATTAAATGTCCGGGTAAATCCACTGGTTCTTTCAGTGGCACTAAAAATAGAATTCGAAGAAATTATTAAGTCCCCATATATTATAGGGTCAAAAATTGACTGAGTAATTTCCACATCTTCCCAATTATCTCCATAATCACTAGAATTATATACTCTTCTTGAAGAAAAATCATTATCTATCAATAGTAATTCGTCGTAAGGAGTAAACCTGAGATGTCCATACCATACTCTATCTGAAGTATAATTTTCAGGCGTTATATCTTCGTTTGTTATTCCATTGTCTATAGTTCTTAAAAGACGGTTATTGTTAAAATAATATAAATATCCTCTATTATCTACAGCAATAGAATTACCTCTCACTAAAACTGACTCTCCTGTAGGATATAATTCTTTCCACGAACTTCCATAATCTAAAGAATAGTGTAAGCCGCCATAAGAAAGAGCATATATTGCCTTATCACTGCTTTCAATTTGTTCTAATCTTACGGATGTAGCAAAGTTACCTGGATCAATAATTTTAACTAATTCACCATTTTGTTTATTAATAATCCTACAGGAGAAATCATCTGTAAGCATAAACAAGTTTGAGTCAATATTACTGATTGATGAATTATATCTTGTTGTATCTGCATATACTGGCTCCCAATTGAAAGGATCTGAAAAATCCTTCATTTTGTAGACACCTTGGCGACGTGTTAAACCATAAATTTGACCTTCATATAAATCATATTCTAAAATTATTTCGCCCTCAGTTATAAAATCATTCCAAGAAGTGGAAGTCCAAGTTTCCATAAAATCTTCGCTATAGAGAATACTATCTCTAGCTGAATATAATATTTTGTCGTCTTGTGTAATTATGTATGGATAATCATTTTGAATTATTCCGTTTAAAGCAGGTAAACTTCTATCCTCTACAATTATGTTGCCTTTGCGGTCTAAAACAGAAAAAGATCTACTTCCTGATAGATAAACATAATTATCAGATAGAAATATTTCTTCATGGTTCAGTGTTCCCCATATTTGAATCTCTGATATTTCCTCGAAACTTGAGCCTTTGTCAACTGAGTATTCTAAGATTTTATCTTGTACTCGAAAAATTGTATCGTTGTAGAGTGAAATACAATATGTACGTCTATTTGTATCTAATGGCTTCCACGTACCGTTTCTTTTTATATATGCGTCATCAGTTCCTTTCAAGATAGGTTCTCCATCTGAAAAATATATCATTGACCAACTTACACTAACATCTGGTAGCTCTTTCATTTGCCAGGTCTCTCCAAGATCTGATGATTCATAAATTTCAGGTCTAATATCTTCATGAGTAAAATATATTTTACCGTCTGGGGCAACTTCTGCATGACCTGTTCGACAAATAGGTAATCGACTCAACTTTTTCCAATCCTGATACTGAGCAGACAAGTTGAGATTACTTAGCAATATTAATACATAGCCTATTGCGAAGGTTTTAAATTCTAATTTATAATATGCCATTGTGTAAATTACATCTATTAATGTACAAAGTTATCTAAAGGTTAGTTTGATATCAGGCACTATGAATAACTAATAAATATTCGGAATACTCTAATTAATACACAATATCAATTAATATCACCTACTCCCCCTCCATCACAGCCAAATAAGTCATTACTCCCACACCTACCTCAAGTGCTTTCTCATCGATATCAAAAGTCGGCATATGTACTGATGAAGTAATGCCTCGCTTCTCATTTCTGACACCTAACCTATAGAAGCAAGCTGGCATCATCTGCGAGTAGTAGGAGAAGTCTTCAGCAGTCATTCTTTTATCTAACATGACGACATTTTTCTTACCAAGATAATCTTCTGCTCTTGACATAGATCGCATGGTCAATTCTGGATTATTATACAAAGTAGGGTAACCTACTTTGATATTGACTTTGCTCTTAGCACCGTAGGCTTTAGCGGTATTTTTGACGACATCTTTGATAATCTTATGAATACGTGCCCTATTGGTTTCATCCATAGTTCTAAATGTACCTTGGATAGTTACTTTATCTGGTATAATATTAGTAGCGCCGCCGTTAGAATTAATCTTACCAAAACTTAAGACCGATGGCACCTTAGGATCTGAATATCTTGAGATGATAGTATGCAATGCATTTAAGACTTGTCCACTTACCATGATCGGATCTATAAATCCCAATGGCAATGCAGCGTGTCCTCCCTTCCCTATCACCTCGATATATAACTCATCTGCTGATGCCATATATTCTCCTGGGTAGAATCCTACCTTACCTACTGATAATGGTGGATGAACGTGCTGACCTAAGATGACTGCTTTATTAGCATTTTTGATAGCGCCTTCTTTGATCATGATAGAAGCACCACCTGGCAGTTTTTCTTCGCCTGGTTGGAAGATTATCCTATATGTTCCAGAAATTTTTGATTTTATTTTATTTAAGATTATTGCTGTACCGAGCACGCAAGTTGTATGTACGTCGTGACCACATGCATGCATAACTCCAATGTTTTTAGAAACATATGACACCTTATTAGCTTCAACAATCGGTAATGCATCCATATCCCCTCTGAGGTATACTATATTTCCTTTTTTAGCACCTTTGATTTCGGCTACGATACCATGCTTACAATATCCATCAGTATATTTTATGCTATTCTGATCGAGTAAATTTTTGACGAAGGCACTTGTCTCTTTTTCCTGATAAGACAACTCGGGATGCATATGCAGATATCTTCTATATTTGACCAAGTCTTCATATATAGATTTTGACTCCTTCTTTATTTCTTTGATAACAGACATAGATTCAAAGTTAATGGATATAATACATGATATAGGAATTTGAGAAAACTATTGACTCTATTAAGATCATAATTCTACCTATTCTATTTTTTAGACATCAACTTATACGCCATTTCCACTTCCAACCATATACTATAATTCTTAGCGTAGTAAAGATTAGCTTCATGAGTTGAAGAAGGACCAATTGTTGATAGCTGAAAAACACCTTCTTTCAAATTAGGGAGGTCTGATACTCTTTTATCAAGTAAGTTATATCCAATCCAAGTTTTGATTCCAAAGAGAACAGCAAACAGATTTCTATAAATGTTATTTCGCTGAGGACTGATAAGTATTAATATTGGTAATCCAACTAATAATAGAAAGCACATGCCTATATCGAAAATCCTCTTTATTCTAACATGAAATGGTTGATCGATTTTATAAGCAATATCTAATGCATACCACTCTCCTGCCTTATCTTTAGAGTCACTCCCCAGAATACTTCTGTTATCATCATTGGCGATTTTATAAGAAACTTTGTTTCCTAATTTTGCCATGGATTGGAATATGTAGTCCGAGCTTAGATCTTTACTACAGAATATGATTTCATTTACATTACGCGATTCTACGATATCCTCTATTTCGTCAAGTACACCAATACTTTCACCAGTATTCTCATCAGTAATATGCCCTACTATTTGCTGGCTATTAGAATAATTGTCAGCTATGAGGTCTACTGCCTTACACGAATGAGGTGAACCTACTACTACGATTCGTTTATTATCATATAGATTAAACGAGCTTCTCTTGTAAGCTATAAGGTTGTATAGGCGCCTTGACAGATATAATATAAATGGACTTGCAACAGCAAGAATTAATAATACAATTCTCGAGAACCGAAAGTCCGATGATAATAGACTGTACACCGAAAACATCGCTAATGACCCGATCAGAAAACCATAGCTTAGATGCTTTATATTATGACGTTTGTCATATTGACCAAAAAGAAAATAAACTACGACTAGCATACCCACAAGGACACCAAGTGATATATCTACCGCCGAATCCTGATAGTAAGATGGATTGTCGTAATAGAATCGACCCCATAGACCCTGGATCACCTTACCTACTCCAAATAAACACAATGCATCCAAAAGCGGCCTTATGATACGAGCCATAATTTGCTTTACTACAAATGCTACTGCAGAAAAAATTATTCCTATCTGCAATATTAACTTCCACACAAAGCCATTATTAGAATTTCGCTTATTAGCGTATATCCCCATAGCGCCATAGAAATTCTTCAGATATTTAATACTGCTCTTCTTAGTGCTTTCTCCTTTGAAGTGTATTATTGATGTAGTAGGTAGATATACGATATTATAATTCTGTGCTTTGATCTGATAACTCAATTCTATATCCTCACCGTACATAAAATAATCTTCGTCAAACCCACCCACCTTATCGATAATCTCATTTCTTACCCACATGAATGCACCTGTAAGAACGTCTACTTCATGAATCTCATGTTCGTCGATATGACCCATGTAATACTTATTAAAGAAAGCTGACTTAGGGAATATTTTAGATACCTTAAGCATCTTCCATATCGCATTCAGCGGAGTCGGAAAGCCTCTTTTGGACTCGGGAAGAAACTGACCTTTGCCATCTATCATACGGACGCCTATAGCGCCTACGTTAGTATTAGCTTCTGCGTAATTATAACACGATTGTAATGTGTCTTCTTGGA
>Ga0209185_1000800_pt1 | contig 32417 bp, 8 predicted proteins | sample SidtaG_2_FD_187425 | JGI IMG/M metagenome (GOLD analysis project Ga0209185, IMG submission 187425) | Marine algal microbial communities from Sidmouth, United Kingdom - Sidmouth_Asex2 metaG (SPAdes) (version 2) | ecosystem: Host-associated > Algae > Red algae > Unclassified | place: Sidmouth... | reverse complement strand
CTGTTGCCTAAATCACAACTGCCGTCATCTACACAAGCGGTTGCGTCGTAATTACATGCATTTGCATCTGTACATCCTGAAACTGGGTTACAAGGATCACTACATGCACTGTTGCCTAAATCACAACTGCCGTCATCTACACAAGCGGTTGCGTCGTAGTTGCACGCTGAGGCATCTGTACAGCCTGAAACTGGGTTACAAGGATCTGAACAAGCACTGTTGCCTAAATCACAAGAACCGTTGTCTATACAAGCGGTTGCGTCGTAATTACACGCTGAGGCGTCTGTACAGCCTGTAACTGGGTTACAAGGATCACTACAAGCACTGTTGCCTAAATCACAACTTCCGTCATCGCATAATGCTGTTGCATCATAATTACAAGCGGTTGCATCTGTACAGCCTAATGCCAATGCACAAGAACCATCATCTATTGTTGCGCCTCCATTGTAGTTGGTCGCACAAATATCTGTACATCCATAACAAGAGAAGTCACAAGAGCTATCATCTACACAAGCGGTTGCGTCATAGTTACAAGCGGTTGCATCTGTACATCCAGAAACTGGGTTACAAGGATTAGTACAACCTTCAGTACCATAATCACAAGAGCCGTCATCTGTATTTGCATTCTCATTATAGTTACAAGCGATTGCATCTGTACATCCTGAAGCTACTGCAATACAAGAACCATCATCACATAATGCTGTAGCATCATAGTTGGTTGCTGTTGGGTCTGTACAACCTAATAACTGTGCTGAACAAGAACCGTCGTCCTCAGTTGCATTTACATCATAATTTGCTGAACATATATCTGTACAACCTTGACAACCAAAGTCACAAGAGCTATCATCACATAATGCGTCTGCATCGTAATTACAAGCTGCTGCATCTGTACAGCCCAATGCTTGTGGCATACAAGAGCCGTCGTCTGTGCTTGCCTCTGGATTGTAGTTTGGCGCACATATATCAGTACAACCCAAACAATCGAAATTACAAGAAGCATCGTCACATAATGCCATTGCATCATAATTACAAGCATTTGCATCTGTACAACCTAATAATTCTGCTAAACAAGAACCATTATCTACTGTTGCATCTGGATTGTAGTTTGATGAGCATTCATTGGTACAACCTAAGCAAGAATAATTGCAAGAGTTATCATTACATAATGCTGTTGCATCATAGTTACAAGCTGCTGCATCTGTACAACCTGATAATGAAGTCATACAAGAGCCATCATCAACCATTGCATCTGGATTGTAATTTGGTGAACATATATCTGTACAACCTACAGCAGGATAGATACAAGAGTCATCATCACATAATGCTGCTGAAATATAGTTGAGTGCTGTTGGATCAGTACAACCTAACAATTGTGCTGTACAAGAGTTATCATCTATGGTTGCTGTCACGTCATAGTTTGGAGAACATTCATCCGTACAACCATAACAAGAGAAGTCACAAGAACTATCATCACATAATGCAGTCGCATCATAGTTACATGCTGTTGCGTTTGTACAACCTAATAATTGTGCCATACAAGTTCCATCATCAACCATTGCCTCTGCATTATAGTTTGGTGAACATATATCTGTACAACCCACAGCAGGATACACACAAGAACTGTCATCACATAGGGCAGTCGCATCATAGTTAGTTGCTGTTACATCTGTACAACCTAATAATTGTGCCAAACAAGAGTTGTCATCTATTGTTGCTGTCATGTCATAGTTTGGAGAACATTCATCCGTACAACCATAACAAGAGAAGTCACAAGAACTATCATCACATAGGGCAGTCGCATCATAGTTACAGGCTGTTGCGTTTGTGCAGCCTAATGATTGTGGCATGCAAGAACCATCATCAACCATTGCCTCTGCATTGTAGTTTGGTGAACATATATCTGTACAACCCACAGCAGGATAGATACAAGACTCATCATTACATAATGCTGTAGCATCATAGTTGGTTGCTGTTGCATCTGTACAACCTAATGATTGTGCTAAACAAGAACCGTCATCTATTGTTGCTGTTGCATCGTAGTTTGCAGAACACATATCTGTACATCCATAACAAGAGAAGTCACAAGAAGCATCATCACATAATGCTGTTGCATCATAGTTACATGCTGAAGCATTTGTACAACCTAATAATTGAGCCATACAAGAACCATCATCTATGGTAGCTGTTGCATCATAATTTGCAGAACAAACATCGGTACAACCTTGACAAGAATAATCACAAGAACTATCATCACATAATGCATCCATATCATAGTTACAAGCGGTTGCATCTGTACAGCCTAATAATTGTGCGGTGCAAGACCCATCGTCTGTTGCTGCTGATGGATTGTAGTTAGCTGAACATACATCTGTACAACCTGTTGTTGGAAAAACACAAGTACCATCATCACACAATGCGTTTGCATCATAATTGGTTGCTGCAATACTTGTACAACCTAATGATTGTGGTAAACAAGAACCATCATCTATTGTTGCTGTCGAATCATAATTAGGTGAACAAGCATCTGTACAACCTAAACAAGAGAAATCGCAAGAAGCATCATCACATAACGCTGTTGCATCATAGTTACAAGCGGCTGCATTTGTACAGCCTAGTGATTGTGCTAAACAAGAACCATTATCTATTGTTGCTGTTGCATCATAATTTGCAGAACAAATATCGGTACAACCTAAACAATCGAAGTCACAAGAACTATCATCACACAATGCGTTTGCATCATAATTACAGGCATTTGCATCTGTACAGCCTACTAACTGAGCCATACAAGAACCATCGTCTATAGTTGCTGTTGCATCATAATTTGCAGAACAAACATCGGTACAACCTAAACAAGAGAAGTCACAAGAAGCATCATCACATAATGCAGTAGCGTCATAGTTACATGCTGTGGCATCTGTACAACCTAATGATTGTGCTAAACAGGAACCATCATCTATTGTTGCTGTTGGATCATAGTTTACTGAACATGCATCTGTACAACCATAGCAAGAGAAGTCACAAGAAGCATCATCACATAATGCAGTAGCGTCATAGTTACATGCAGTGGCATCTGTACAACCTAATAATTGTGCAGAACAAGAGCCATCATCTACGGTTGCTGTTGCATTATAGTTTGCAGAACAGACATCTGTACAACCTTGACAAGAGAAATCACAAGAAGCATCATCACATAATGCGGTTGCATCATAGTTACAGGCTGTTGCATCTGTACAACCTAATGATTGTGCTAAACAAGAACCATCATCTACGGTTGCCGTTGCATTATAGTTTGCAGAACAGACATCTGTACAACCTTGACAAGAGAAATCACAAGAAGCATCATCACATAATGCGGTTGCATCATAGTTACAAGCTGTTGCATTTGTACAACCTAATAATTGTGCTGTACAAGAACCATCATCTACGGTTGCTCCTGAATTATAGTTTGCAGAACATACATCTGTACAACCTTGACAATCGAAGTTACAAGAACTATCATCACACAATGCTGTCATATCATAATTACAAGCTGTTGGATCTGTACAACCTAATGATTGTGCTAAACAAGAACCATCATCTACGGTTGCTCCTGAATTATAGTTTGGCGCACATATATCAGTACAACCCAAACAGTCAAAGTTACAAGAAGTATCATCACAGTTTGCGGCTGCATTATAGTTGCAAGCAGTTTCGTTTGTACATCCTAATACCTGCGTTACATCTACATCATAAGAACAGGTTGTAGCATTCCATACTTCTGTATCTCCCAGGCAAATATCTGTATTTCCTGTCATTGGGTCATCATTGTTACAAGAACCATCATCAACTACTGCATTTGCATCATAATTACAAGCTGCTATATCTGTACACCCTTCGTTGAAAGTACAGGAATTATCGTCACAGTTTGCAGTTGCATCGTAGTTGTTTGCGGTTGAATTTGTACATCCCAAGACTTGAACTACATCTATATCATAAGAACAGGTTGTGGCATTCCACACTTCTGTATCGCCCATGCAAATATCTGTATTTCCTGTCATTGGGTCATCATTGTTACAAGAACCATCATCAACCACTGCATTTTCATTATAATTACAGGCTGTTGGGTCTGTACAACCTCCTTCATACTCACAACCCATATTGCAATTAGCTGTAGGATCATAATTTGTTGCGGTCATATCTGTACATCCATTCACTTGAACTACATCTATATCATAAGAACAGGTTGTTGGATTCCATACTTCTGTATCGCCCATGCAAATATCTGTATTTCCTGTGCCTGGATCAGAACTATCACAACTACTATCATCACAGTTTGCAGTTGCATCATAATTGCAGGCTGCCATATCTGTACATCCTAATACTTGCATTACGTCTATATCATAAGAACAGGTTGTTGGATTCCATGCTTCTGTATCGCCCATGCAAATATTGGTATTTCCTGTACCTGGATCAGAACTATCACAACTGCTATCATCACAGTTTGCGGCTGCATCATAATTACAAGCTGCCATATCTGTACATCCTAATACTTGTGTTACATCTACATCATAAGAACATGTTGTCTCATTCCATACTTCTGTATCACCTGCACAAATATCTGTATTTCCTGTCATTGGATCAGCATTAGAACAAGAACCATCGTCCATTATTGCAGTCTCATCATAGTTACAGAATAAAACATCTGTACAACCTGTATCATAGGTACAACCCATATTACAATTAGCTGTCGCATCATAGTTGTTTGCTGTCATATCAGTACAACCATTAACTTGAATCACATCTACATCGTAAGAACATGTCGCAGCATTCCATACCTCTGTATCTCCTGCACAAATATCTGTATTTCCTGTCATTGGGTCTGCACTTGAACAACTGCTATCATTACAGTTTGCTGTCGCATCATAGTTACAGGCTGCCATATCTGTACATCCTAAGACTTGCGTTACATCTACATCATAAGAACAGGTTGTTGGATTCCATATTTCTGTATCTCCCGCACAAATGTCTGTATTTCCTGTACCTGGATCAGCATTAGAACAAGAACCGTCATCACAAGTAGCATCAATATCAAAGTTACAAGCCATTGGATCAGTACAACCATCAGGAGTACATGCTGGTGTGAAACAATCTGGAACAACTGACCAACAAATTGAAATTGGATCAGCTCCTCCATTTGTATTGATGTCTGAATTAAAGTTTACAGAGAAAGGCTGACTAGCATCCACATAAACAATTGTATCTATTACTCCTGCTAAGGTATAGACAATTGCATTGCCTGTTGTATCTATTCCTGTCACGACTACATCATCACAACACGACTCTGTCGCTCCCATTATTGTAACAGCTACACAACTACCTTCAGCAGCTAAGGATGTCAAATCAACATCTGTTGTACAATTTAAGTTATTAGCATAATTACCTGAGACTTCTATACATTCTTCTGTTGTAGAACTTGCTATATTACAAATATCAGTACAAGGGGCTGAAGTCACAACAACTGAATCTATACAACCTACAGCACTATTACTTTCTACATATAAAGTAATAGGTAAATCAGTAAGCGTATACATACCGTAACTAATTGGTGTTCCTGCCGTTCCTGTTGTATCTTGTCCTGCTAAAGCAGCAGTTCCTTGATTGTCTGAAATGGTATAAGAACCATCTGCGTCTGTACCTGTAAAGGTAACATCTAAACCAAACGTATCTGTTGCTGTACAAGCTACTGCTGCTCCTACATTTGCTAAGTCACAAACAGGTGGAACGTACGTTGTTATGTCAAAACAAATATCTCCTTCATTAGCATTGTATCCATCTACAACAAAACAATACTCTTGTCCTGGTACTGTCGTTAAATTCACTAAGGATAAAAGTAATGTACCCTCATCTTCATCACAGCCGTTAGAAACTTCTGCTATATTCATACAATCTACTGTAGTAGTTCCTCCTGGTGTTTCGTACACTTGAACCTGTGTATCTGTTAAGTCTGTTCCACTCGAACCTGTGCCTCCACATGCTGTTGTTTCAATAGTTGTGGAATCGCCATCTGCTGTAAAACAAAACCAAACTGTTTGATCTATATCATTACCTAACCAACAAGTAGGGTCAGCTAAACCATCTGCATTATCTGCACAAAGGTTGTTATATCCATCTGCTCCTGTTGCTGAATAATTTCCATTTGTTAAAGTTACATCTATAGCTCCATCACAAAGATTGTTTGCTGGTACATTACCAAAACAAGCACAATCAGGTTCAACAACAGTAGCCATTTGTGTGCAGCCTGTTGTTCCTGTTGACTGACTATTGTCTGTAACAACAATCATCGTATCAGTTTCATACAATACCCAACCAAAATCGGTGTCTGTATTATAGGTACCTGCGGCTGTTACCATTGCCATGTTTGTTCCATCACTGATGGTATAATCTGTGGCGGTTCCTGTAAAGGTTACATCCACACTGTAACTTGTATCTGTTGCACAAACACCTAACAAGGTCAATCCTCCTACGTCACAAGCTGGTGGTGTAAAACAATCTGGAACGACTACCCAGCAAATTGAAATTGGATCAGCTCCTCCATTCGTAGTGATGTCTGAATTAAAGTTTACAGAGAAAGGCTGATTTGCATCAACGTACACTATTGTATCTAAAACTCCTGACAACATGTGTGTGATTGCCATACCTGCTGTATCAATACCTGATACATAAACAGAATCACAACAAGCTTCTGTTGTGCCCATTACTGTAACAGCAACACAACTACCTTCAGCAGCTAAGGATGTCAAATCAACATCCGTTGTACAATTTAAGTTATTAGCGTAATTACCTGATACTTCTATACATTCTTCTGTTGTAGAAGTTGCTACATTGCAAATGTCTGTACAAGGTGCTGAAGTAACAACAACTGAATCAATACAACCTACAGCACTATTGCTTTCTACATATAAAGTAATAGGTAAATCAGTAAGTGTATACATACCATAATTAATTGGTGCACCTGCGGTTCCTGTTGTATCTTGCCCTGCTAAAGCAGCAGTTCCCTTATTGTCTGAAATGGTATAAGAACCATCCATATCTGTACCTGTGAAGGTAACATCTAAACCAAACATATCTGTATCTGTACAAGCTACTGCTGCTCCTACATTATCCAAATCACAAAGAACCTTTGTAATCAAAATATCAAAAGGTGTAAAATCAGGGGCTGGAAAAGTAGAAATTACAATATAATACTGTTGTCCTGTTACTAAAGAAATAGGCGCACTTGTACTTGGATTTCCTCCACTATTAACAGCATCTCCAATACAATTAGGGTCTGTATCTGGACAACCATCAAATACAAAAAAGCCTGTCCAAGCAGCAGTATTTTCTAAAGCAATGTTAACATCACAATCTTCTGAAGGCGTAAATGTAAACACATAATCTTCTCCTCCTAAATAAAAACTTGTCGTACAAGTGATTGTTGATCCATCATAATCATCTCCATGACATTCTGTTGTTAAGCCATCTATATCTATAGGAAAAGTCATTCCTGTCAAATCTTGTGCGTCTGCACAAGTTGTTCCTATACTTGGTGGAGGGAAACAAGTACAATCTGGTGTGACAACACTAGCTGTTTGTAAACAACCAGTGGTTCCTGCTGCCTGACTATTATCTGTAACAACAATCATTGTATCAGTTTCATACAATGCCCAACCAAAATCGGTGTCTGTATTGTATGTGCCTGCGGCTGTTACCATCGCTGTATTTGTTCCATCACTAATGGTATAATCTGTGGCAGTTCCTGTAAAGGTTACATCCACACTATAACTTGTATCTGTTGCACAAACACCTGTTAAGATTAAAGCTGCCACATCACAAGCTGGTGGCGTAAAGCATCCTGGAACAACTGCCCAACAAATTGAAATCGGATCAGCTCCTCCATTTACAGAACCATCTGAATTAAAGTTTACTGAGAATGGTTGATTGGCATCAACAAATACTGTTGTATCTATAACTCCTGACAACATATAGGTGATTGCCATACCTGCGGTATCTATACCTGACACATAAACAGAATCACAACACGTTTCTGTTTCTCCCATTATCATTACAGCTACACAAGTTCCTGGGGCTGCTAAATCTGTTAAATCTATATCTGTCGTACAATTTAAATTTGTACCATAATCGCCTGGAACTATCACACATTCCTCTGTTGTAGAAGTAGGTTTAATGCAAATCTCATCACAAGGATTCGCTATAATAACTACTGAATCAATACAACCTACAGCACTATTGCTTTCTACATAAATTGTTACAGGTAAATCTGATGTTGCATAAGAACCATAAGGAATAGAATCTCCTGCCAAACCTGTTGTATCTTGCATCGCTAAAGGTGCTGTTCCTATATTATCTGAAATAGTGTAAGAACCATCGGCATCTGTTCCTGTAAAAGTAATAGCTGCCTCAAGGTTAGTTCCATCTATACAAACTGCTTCAATAGCTACATTACCCAAATCACAAAAATTTTCTGAAATGCATAAATCAAAGCCCGTACTTTGAGGTGCTGCCCAAGTTGATACGATGATATAGTAGGTCATTCCTGCCATTACACTCAATTGTTCTATTGATACATCATCTGCAGAAAGTCCATTAAATGCTCCATCTATACAGTTAAAACCTACAGTTGAAGGACAAGCATCTAAAACAAAAACACCTGCATAATTATCTGTGATATTGGTTAAATCTATGTTAACACTTGTATTACTTGTAGGGGTATATTCGATTACATAGTCATCTCCATTTAAATAACCATTAGTTGTACAAGTTCCTACCATTCCACTATAATCATCTCCATAATTTGATGTATTTTCGCCTGTTACACAGAATGGTAAAGTTGTTGCTACAACTGGTAAATCACAAGTTGCTCCTGCCACACAAGAAGCTGCAGCTGTAATAACAACAGAGTCAAGACAACCAGCAACACTATTGCTTTCTACATATAAAGTAACAGGTAAATCAGTAATAGTATAAGCGCCATAACTTATTGGTGTACCTGCTGTACCTGTTGTATCTTGTCCTGCTAATGCTGCTGTTACTTGATTGTCTGAAATTGTATAAGAACCATCTACATCTGTTCCTGTAAAGGTAACATCTAAATTAAACATATCTGCTCCTGTACATACCACAGTAGCATTTATATTATCTAAGTCACAAACAATATCTACAACACAAACCTCAAAGTCTGATCTTATTGTTGCTGTACTACTAAAGGTATAAATACGGAAATAATAAGTATCTCCTACTGTTAAACCCGTTAAATTGATAGGAGAATTAGGGAAGTCTTGACATGTGATTTGTGTTAAAGTTCCACAATCTCCTGAAAATACTTCTGTTACTATATCTGTACTTCCTCCTGTATTGGTAATCATTATATCCTGATTTATAGTTCCCGCTACAAAAGAATACCACACATCATCATTAGCTGTACCAGAACAACCTGCTTGTGATTGACTGGAACAAGTTGTTGTTCCTACTATTCCAGTACAACTGACTCCTGTTGTTAAAGAAGTCGCTGTAGCACACTCATCATTTATTGGGACATTACCAAAACAAGAACAATCTGGTGAAACCACACTGGCTATTTGAGAACAACCTACTGTTCCTGCTGCTTGACTATTGTCTGTAACAACAATCATGGTGTCAGTTTCATACAATGCCCAACTAAAATCAGTGTCTGTATTATATGTACCTGCAGCTGTTACCATCGTTGTATTTGTTCCATCACTGATGGTATAATCTGTTGCGGTTCCTGTAAAAGTTACATCCACACTATAACTTGTATCTGTTGCACAAACACCTATTAAGGTTAAAGCTGCTACATCACAAGCTGGTGGTGTAAAACAATCTGGAACAACTACCCAACAAATTGAAATTGGATCTGGTCTATTTACTGAACCATCCGAATTAAAATTCACTGAAAATGGTTGATTCGCATCAACATAGACTGTTGAATCTATAACTCCTGACAACATATAAGTGATTACTGCACCTGTGGTATCAATACCTGAAACATAGACAGAATCACAACAAGTTTCTGTTTCTCCCATTATAGTAACAGCAACACAAGTTCCTGGTGCAGCTAAAGCTGTTAAATCTACATCTGTTGTACAATTTAAATTAGTACCATAATTACCAGCTACTTCGATACATTCTTCTGCTGTAGAAGTTGCTACATTACAAATGTCAGTACAAGCAGCTGAAGTAACAACAACTGAATCTATACAACCAACAGCACTGCTACTTTCTACATACAAAGTAATGGGCAAATTTGCACTAGTATAAGCTCCATAACTTATTGGTGTTCCTGCGGTACCTGTCGTATCTTGACCTGCTAAAGCAGCTGTGCTTTGATTGTCTAAAATCGTATAAGAACCATCAGCATCTGTTCCTGTGAAAGTTACATCTAAACTAAAAATGTCTGTTCCTGTACAAACAACCGTTGCCGCTACATCATTCAAATCACAAACTGGTGGCGGACATTGCGTGGCTGCATCTAAAGCGGATACATCTATGGGCAATATTCCTGTACAAGCTGAACCATCTCTTTGAACATAAGTTACAGTAACCGTGCCTCCACTACTAGCAATATCTGCATCTGTTACCAATACATAAAAAATGATATTATTATTGACTGTATCCATTCCCAATACGCCTGGTGGAGTTGCAGAGGAGGCTAACCCCCCAAAATCTACTGACACATCAAAAGAGGTTGTTGTATTTGATGAAACAGCTACAGGAATATATAAGGTAGCGGGATCATCATTACTCACAGCACCAATATCTGCATCTGCTGAACAATAAGCAATAGGGGCAGCCACAAAATTATTAGTAGCAAGGTCTATAAAACTTGGAATCGTACAAGCACAACCTTGTATAGTTGTATTAGATACCGTAAGCTCTCTACAATTACTATCTCCTCCACAAGCAGCATCTAAATTAGTTTGTACATAAATGATATTACCCTGAACTAAGGTATCAATTGTAAAACAAAGTGTTCCATCTGATGGACCAGACCCTATGACTGTTGTTTGATCTTCTGCATAAACTGTCATGAAATCGGTAGTGATGCTACTTGCAACACAGTAGGTTTCATTATTTGTACCTGAGATAACAAAGCTACCATATTCATTTGCATAAAAGCAAGTACCTAAGCTAACATCACTCCCACAAGTTACTGGAGCATCATCATCTAGAGAAAAAGAGGTTACTAAAGGACATTGTGAAAATAAAGCATTACTGCACCAACACAAAATGGTGGTACAGCAAATGAAAAATAATAATTTTTTCATACGTAATTTAATTTAGTTTATAAAATAAGTTTATATATTGTTTTAGTAATAGCTGTATTTAAGTGTGTAGTTATTTTTGCCATTATTTATGTCAACAATTAATATACTATCTTGCTCTATTTATAAAATCTTAATTAATAAGGTTTTTTATAGGTGATGGGCATCTTTGAAGAAAAAATATGTGTGTAGGAAACCTTCGTATTAAATTTAAGCAAAACATTTTAAAACTTATACACTCTATTGTACTTTTTAACATTATTCTTTGGATAATATCAAATAGTGTATTTAAATCTACTCTTTCATCGCTTTTAGACTCAAATCCAAGCTATTGTAAGAGTGTGTTAATGCGCCAACAGATATATAATCCACGCCCGTTTCTGCGTATTTACGGATTGTTTCCAAAGTAATTCCGCCTGATGCTTCTGTCTCAAAGCGTTTATTGATTAGTTTTAAGGCTTTTTTGATGCGAGCAGGCGTAAAGTTATCCAACATAATTCGATCTACTTGTCCGATAGCTAACACTTGTTCCACTTCGTCCAAACTGCGAGTTTCGATTTCAACTTTTATATCTAACTTATTATTTTTTAGGTATTTACGAGTTTTCAAAATCGCTTGTTCGATGCCTCCACAAAAGTCTACATGGTTGTCTTTAAGCATAATCATATCATACAATCCCATGCGGTGGTTATGTCCACCTCCAATACGGACTGCCCATTTTTCGATTGCTCGCATATTGGGGGTAGTTTTGCGAGTGTCTAATACTTTTGCGTTTGTTCCTTTCACTTCTTCAACAAAACGGTGGGTCTTGGTCGCAATACCTGACATGCGTTGCATACAGTTAAGAACTAAACGTTCTGCGGTCAAGAGAGACCTTGATTTTCCTTCGGCATAAAAGGCAATTTGTCCCTTTTTTATCTTTGCGCCATCTTCAATCAATACTTCTATTTTGATCTTTGGATCAACAGCCGCAAATATCTGCTTGGCTAGCTCGACACCTGCTAAGATTCCCTTATCTTTTACCAATAATCGTGCCTTATCTTTGGCTCTTGCAGGAATGGAGGCTAATGTTGTGTGGTCTCCCTCTCCTCTTAGGTCTTCTTCCAAGGCGTCTTTAATAAATTTTTCTAAATTCAATGTTCTGTATTTTTTTATGAATGATTTAAATAGCTAATTTAAGCAATTTAGTGGATATTTATGCTATGTTTTTTGAAACCATGTAAGTTATATAAGTACATATAAGTTCTTCTTATAAGTCTTTGTTCTGTCTGTGCAAAATAGACCCGATAGTAGCGTTATAGCCTACTTAGTTTTTGTGGTTTAAGTAGTTTTTGTAGTTTTTGTGGTTACTTTACCTTTATAAATTTGTTGAGGCTTGGCTATAGTAGCGGATAGCGGGACTATGCTTCACGACGGAGCATTTATCCGTTCTCTCCTTATAATCTAATATCTGATTTGAAGGCTTATTCGTGAAAATTGAACTAAGAAGTGGCTCAAGCGTATAATATAAGTGTGTTTGGTGCATTTTTTATATAGAAAAATACGATATTTGCGCCCCAAAAGAGTTAAAGCTATGAAAGTAAACCGCATTTTAGGACGATATACGCAAGGAAAAAAAGGTGCCTTATTCATTTGTTTGGCAGGTATTCACGGCAATGAATTGGCGGGAATCTATGCGTTTCAACGGGTTTGTGACTATTTGCAACAACATCACCCCAATTTTATAGGGGAACTGATTGGTATTGCTGGAAATTTGACGGCGATTGAGGGAAAAAAGCGGTTTGTTAAGATGGATTTGAATCGGCAATGGTATGATGAGAAACTGGCGCATATTCGACAAACACCTAAACGACAACTGATTGATAATGAGGATATTCAGCAGAAGGAATTGATGGTTTTGTTGGAGCGTTTGGTGTCTCAAAACGAGGGTACGCCCATTATTTTGTTGGATATGCATACGACTTCTTCTAAAAGTGGTGTGCCTTTTGCCATTGCCAACAATACGCCTTATAGTAAGGAATTGGCAACATATTTGGGCATTCCTGCGATTGTGGGTGTTGAAAAGATGGTGAAAGGAACGACGCTCAATTATTTTTCGCAGATGGATATGGTGGCTTTTGGGTTTGAAGCAGGACAGCATAAGGATAAACGCTCTATTGACTTGATGGAGGCGGCTATTTGGATGACTTTGCTCAAAATCAACAGTATCGCTCGCCATAATCTGCCTGCTGATTTCCAAGATCACGAAGAAAAGTTAGTTGCTTTAGGAGAAAATATCCCTAATTTGGTGGAATTTACCTATCGTCATGACATTGTGCCTGAAGATGAATTTGTCATGTTGCCCAATTTTGAGAATTTCCAATACATCGAAAAGGGACAATTACTGGCACATGACAGAAATGGCGCAATTTATGCCCCTCAATCGGGTTATATGTTAATGCCATTGTACCAAAAACAAGGGGAAGATGGGTTCTTTTTAGTGACGAGGGACGAGGGACTGGTGACGAGTGAGTGACTGGTGACGAGCGACTGGTGGCGCAATATGATTTATGACCTCCCCTGTCACCCGTCACTGGCTCCACAAAACGTTTCATAGCCGACATTTTAATAAATAAATTTCAACCTTTTTTAAAGCCAAACGTCTTTTAAGTAATTGATATTTAAATAACTACAAATCAAAAAAACTGCTTTTTCATGTTCTTATGACATTACCATGACAAATGACATGACATTGCAATGACATTATACTGTATTTTTGCACCAAAGGAAGTAATATAGTGAATAAACTATGGTCAATAAGTCTGTCTCACAAGGAAATCAACATCAACCATCTTGGTAAATTGTTGCCAACAGATGCTTCTGCGCCTCAGATATTGAGCCAGTATCTTCACAAGATCAAGGCTGAAATGGAGTTGGAAGAATTGTATTTTCTTAATACTTGTAACAGGATTTTGTTTCTGATGGTAACGCCTGTGCCTGTCAATGAAAAAACGGTGGAAGACCTTTATCTTCATTTCCACTCTACGCCTGTACATCATCCCTTAAATTTTGTGGTCGAAAAAACTCGAATTCGACAAGGCACAGAAGCCGTTGAACATCTATTTAATATCGCTTCTTCTGTGGATTCTTTGGTGGTGGGCGAACGGGAGATTTTGGGACAAGTGCGACAGGCATATGATTTTTGTAGTAAAGAAAAATTGACGGGCGATACGCTTCGTTTGTTGCTGCAAGAAGCGGTTGCCACTGCAAAGGAGGTATATACTTGTACCAAAATTGGCGAAAATGCGGTGTCGGTGGTTTCTTTGGCGGTCAAAAAAATGCTGCAATTGCCTTTGCCTCAAAATCCACACATCGCTATCATTGGCGCAGGACAGACCAATACGTTGATGGCTAAATTTTTGCTCAGACATGGGTATGACCGTTTTACGGTATTCAATCGTTCTGAAGAAAATGGTCAGGCTTTAGCCAAAAAATTGAGGGGAACTTTTCATCCTCTCGATGCCTTAGTGACTTATGACCAAAAAATAGATTTGCTCATTACTTGCACAGGTGCAAATGCACCGATTGTCACCGAGTCCATTTATTTGCAGCTCACCCAACAAAATCAAGCCACTTTTCCGATTATAGATTTGGCAGTGCCGAGTGATGTCGCTGTGCAAGTTTTGCAAAAATATCAACCTACTTTTGTGGGGATGGAGGAGATTCGAGCATTGGCTAATTACAATATGGCATTGCGCCAAAAAGAAGTCGCTGCGGCTAGTAAATATATCCAACTACATTTGGCAGCGTTTCAGATCAAGTATCGTCGTCGCAATGTGGAACGGGCGATGTCGGTAATTCCTCAAAAAATTAAGGCGGTCAAAACGAGGGCGTATGAACAGGTTTTTCAAAAGGAGATTGGGGAATTAGATGAGGAGGCAAAGGCGACTTTGGATAAGGTGGTGGCGTATTTGGAGAAGAAGTATATTGGGATTCCGATTGTGGTGGCGAAGGAGGCTTTGATGCGGGAGTTGGGGGAGGAGTCTTTTTAGTGCTTGGTGCTTGGTGCTTGGTGCTTGGTGCTTGGTGCTTGGTGCTTAAATATAAGCTATTGTCATTTTCCTATTCTGTTTTTCTTTGAATATAGTTTTATTTATTTTTCTTTTGGAGAGAACGGTTTGTCTTTCATCGCAAAGCATGGGCCCGCTGTCCGCTACTATGGCTTTTTATTAACTTATCTATAAGAATGCAACGAAAATGGAACTGTACGAACAAGGCATGCCTTGTCCCAACAATCTAAACCACAAAAAGCCATAACGCTACCATCGGGTCTATTTTGTATGGTCAGTACCTTTATTCCACTATTATTTTTCCTGTTTGATACACTTCTTGTCTCGAAGCATTTAGTACTTTATAGATATAAATTCCAGACGGTATATTTTGTAAGTCTATTCGATAAAAGACTAAGGATTCCTTGATTTTTTCTTCTCTGATAATCGTGCCTTGTACATTGATTAATTGAAACGTTAATGCTCCGTAAGTAGGTGGAAATTCATGAGTTAGTAATAAATAATCTTTCGCTGGATTAGGGGCAACTTTCAGTCTATTTTCTACAAAATCAGATTGTAAACCTACAGGTTCTTCTACAAAGACACTATCACAACCGATAAAAGAACAAGTATTACCCAAACTATCCGTTTTCAATATCCAACCGATTTGACCACCTGCTGAACGATAACCAGAAAAAACATAGCCTCCATCTCCTGTGGGTTTGACAGTTTCAAATAAAACAGACGATGCTGTATCTATACTTACTTTTTTTGTCCATTTTATTTCTCCTTCATTATCAAAATATACTATTAAGGGTTGCCCTATATTGCCTAGTAATTTATGCCGTGCTACTGCTAAAAACTCTCTATTTTCTTTAATAACAGGTGCTACATAATTACCAATATACTCCTGTTCTGTACCTTCAATATCATAAGATTGATGCCAAATCATATCAAAATTTCTATCCAATTCTGCTACAAAAGGTTTTCGCCAAATATACTGATCTATACAACCTGTTAATAAATAAGTACTATCTGTATAGCCATAAATTGACGCTCCACAATCATCCACTATAGGAGATACAAAACTTTTTTGCCATAACAATTCGCCTTCCTTATCTATCTTATACCAATACATATCTACATCGTCTTCTGTACCGATTCCCCTGCCTCCTATCACATAACCTGAATCTACTTCTAAAACACTATAAGACCTACTATTTCCTCCCGTTATAGGATAAATTTCCGACCATTCTAAAAGTCCTGTTGAATCTAATTTCATCACATAATTATGAGCATAACCCAATGGATTCACTATCTGTCTTCCTCCTACTAATAAAAAACCATTATCTGATGTTTCAATGATTTGATGCATAAATTCATTCGCAAAATCACCGACTGTTTGTTTCCAAATAATTTCACCATCTCCACTTATTTTAACAAGACGAATATCATCATTCTGGTCGGTGCTTGCACTTGAATAAAATACCATATAATTTTCATCACTTGTTTTGATAAAGCCGTGAGCTATTAAATTCAATTTATAATCTGCCGAATCCAACTGACTATACCACTCTATATTGCCTAAACTATCCAACCTTTGAAGCTTTAGGGAACGATTTATTTCTTCGTTATATTCACTACTTATCATCAAATAGCCATTATCTACGGTGTCTATTAAAGGTGTGATATAGCTGCCTCCTTCTAATTCAAAGGTTTTATTGAAATAGTGTTGAGCAGTAACCAGATGGTTACTGCTCAATACTATTAGGATGTATAATAAAATTCGCATCATTTTAGGATGATTAGTTTTTCTCCTTTAAAGGTCGAAATTAGTGCTGTACAATAAATTTGCCATAATCTAATATTTGATTGTCTTTACTCATAAATTCATACAAATATACACCATTTGACCAGTCATTTACCTCTATTTCATTAATCTGAAAGTCTCGCTCTATGGTCATTGAGGTTACTAATTTACCGACATTGTCGTAAATATAAAGCAAGCCTTCTTTCGGTTGATTACTGCGAATAGAGATAAATTCGGGGGCTGGATTGGGGTATAAATGAATACCTTTTTCAGCTATTTCTGACAATCCCACATCCTGTTCATTTACACTTATGACTAAAGAGCTTGTAAATGTTGCGCCTGTTTCATCAGTTACTGTACAAGATACTTCATACATTCCTACTTCACTTCCTACAAAATAAATTCCTGTGCTTGTTTCCTCTACATACATCGCTCCATTTCCTGACCAGTCATAGCTGTAGCAACCATTGCTACTCAATATCTCTAAATTTAAAAGAGTGCTATCTTCAACGTAAATACTCAAATTCTCTGTTGTTAGAGACGCTTCTAAAGGAATGAGATAATTGCCGTCCTCATCTATTTTCATTGTCCATATCTTTGTATTGAGATAAGGCATTGTATCTGCTAAAATATAATTCGCTGATCCTGTCATTACAATACTCCCATCTTCTAACAAATCAAGGTCTAAGACTCGATTTCCATATAATGCTAACCCACTTGTATCTATAGGCACATAATCAATGTCCCATAACAAGTCCCCTGATTCACTTATCTTTTTTATCCAACCTCGTTCATAGATAGGCAAATCTGGCGTATCTTCCCAACCTCCTATTAAAGTACTGCCATCTGGTAATATTACCATATCTTCGGTGCGGTCATCAAGTAAATTCTCTTGTTCAGCTATGTATGTCCAGATAATGTTACCTGAAAGTCCAAATTTCCCAAGAATGGTATGTTCTACTATATCAAAATAACGACCTGTTCCACTAACTAAATAAATACTATCATTTACAAATAAAATATCTACTGTCGTTATATCTGTGTCATCTGGTGTTGTAGTAAATAACTCTTGATCTTCTATAATATCTCCACTATCATTAACTTTTAATAATTTTGTTCCACTACCTCCTATTGAGGCATTCACTGTTATCCAATAATCTCCATTAGGTGCTACCACTACATCTGAAAATACACTTTGAATTTCCAAATATTTTAGTTCCCATAAAACACTACCTGTTGCATCTGTTCGGATGGCAAAGCCACGAGGTCCCATGCCAAATGTGTGGCGACCTACCATAATTAAACCACCATCTTCCAATAATTTCATTTCCAAAACGGCATCATTACTATCATTCCAACCATAGACATCTAAACTTAAAAAATCTCCATCTAAACTAAAATTTGCTGTGGCACAGTCAACACTTTCTGTATCAGGGTTCTCAAACCTGAAATTAATTAAGTAATTATCTTCAAAACCCTTTACTATATTAGTTTCTACTACTTGACCATCTAAAAAATCATATAACTTTTCCCATTCTAAACAACCATATTCATCTAATTTAACCAATTGTGTACTATCATATTCCATGCCTGGTATAGATGACCAATATCCAACAACTGATAAAGAACCACCATCTTCAGTTACAACAGAGGCTTTTAAAGCTTCTATTTGAGGGGTAAAATCAATCGTCTTATTAAACAATACCTGTTGCCCCATAAGAGCAACAGGTATTGTTAAAAAAAGATATAGTAAAAAGGACTTAATGCTGTACAATAAATTTGCCATAATCTAATATTTTATTGTCTTTACTCATAAATTCATACAAATATACACCATTTGACCAGTCATTTACCTCTATTTCATTAATCTGAAAGTCTCGCTCTATGGTCATTGAGGTTACTAATTTACCGACATTGTCGTAAACATAAAGCAAGCCTTCTTTCGGTTGATTACTGCGAATAGAGATAAATTCGGGGGCTGGGTTTGGGCTTATTTCAATAATTTGTTCTTTTAACAATTCATCATCAGGAACAAAAGCCCGTTTATTTACTGTTTTTTCTTCTGTAGGAATAAAATATAGCTTATTTTCTAAACTACTCAAAAATAAATTGGCTTGTAATTGCCCTTCCTTTTTGCTATTTGATATGGTTTTTATTAGATTTATCTCCTCTACTGTAGTATTTCTATTGGCTTCTCTTACATCTATAAATAGTTTCATTAAGTCATGATATTTCCCAACTATTTCTAAATTTAATCCCTCAAGCACAGCCTTTGCTTCATCATAAGTTTCTTGTTCAAGATAATATTCCAACAATTCCTGTTTCATTTCTATAAATTTCGACTGACTCCACAAATCAACCATACCTGCTGTATCTTTTTTTGCTTTTAACAACCGAAGTTTTTCATGTTCTAATTGACGGGCTTTTTGTCGATTTCTTCTCATTCTGCGCTTTATTGTTTCCTCATTTTCTTTTGGAGGAACACCAAAATGAGCTTCCATTATTTCGTTATACGCTGAAGTCGATATGGGTTGTGACCGTTCTTCTATTGCTTTTATTACTTCTTTACTATAAGGAGCTTGCCCTAATAATACTTCTTTTAGATTGCTTGAACTAAGCGGATTCCATCTATCAATAAGTTCTTTAAGAATATCTATAGAAAACCGCTCAATACCCAATAAATCACCAACCAACTCTACTTGTGATTGGCTCATATCATTGATATCTATCATCAATCCTACCGTATTACCATCATCTAAAGAAAAGAGAATTAACTCTTTATCTGTCTCTAAAGCAGTATAGGCATCTTCTAATTCTAATATCTTATCATCAAGTAAACTAATAATTTGAGTAAAATAACTATCTCCTCCATCTATAATTCCTTCTATATCTCCTCCTCCAGCAATAAAACCTAATATATCTGAACATGATTCATCCATTAAATCACAATTATCATTTCCTGACTCACTAAAAAATTTAACTTTAGGGGAACGCAAAGTAGGTTCTAAACGATAACCTGTTCCTGATGGGTTTCCTGCAAAAGAATACCATAATTCCATAAATTCACCTGAATCAATTCTAAAATCTATATCTGAATCAGCATTAAAATTCTCATCACTATAATGCCAACGGTTATTCGCTACATTTTCATCACCACCATCTTCACACTCCCCTTGGTCTCCCAATACGCCTGTAGGCACATACCAAGCAGCTACCCCATGTGGGTCACCATCAACACCAAAATTATTGCAACGAAATTGAGACAGTTCATTATTCTTTTGACAAAAAACACCATAGTCTGTTTCTTTAAAATAATTACCTAAAATTTGATTGGGATATGCTGATTCAATACCCCCATCTAATAGTAAACCTATCGTGCTAAAATCTCCATTCCCACTGACACTATTTACACTATTGTTTTGAACAAGAGCATTTTTTGTTCTTGCTAAAGTTATTGCTCTACTTGGATATGTTGCCCATTCTGCATCTTCATTGATAGGTGACGACGATAAACTTTCAAAGATGTTGTTGGTGATTTCGTCTTCTTCCCCAAAATAACTGGTAATACCAAAACGGACATTATCAAATGTGCAATTATCAACAAAAAGTCCCTGAGTAGGTGTACCTTCTGGATAAACCTCATTATCATAACCTGTATAATAATCTACTAAATTATTATCTTCTAAGTTACTTTCATTCAAGAATCCCACATAAGTTGAAAAGATACCTGAGAATACATTTTCAAAATCTGCAGATGTAATCTCTCCTACACATTTTTTAAGCTCAAAACCACTATACAAATTTTTGAATTCATCATTATTTGATGTAAAATTCCCTCTATGATTGCTAATTCCAATTATTCCACTATTACTGGAAGTATTATTAAATATATTCTCATGATAATATAAACCATAACATTGACTAGTCCTTATTATAGGAGATTCTGCTGTACTGAATCCTTCCATCCTTATAAATTCATTAGAGTAAACTTCCAGTCCCTCAACTGTACTTAAATTAATAGCAGAAAACATTGTTAAGTTTCCTTCAAAAATAGTATTAGCTATACGAAGTGGTTGCATAATATAAGAGGGACACCAACAAGTTCCTGAAGTACTACCAGTCGCTCCAAAATTAATTTCAATATCTGTATAATTACCTCTAAAAATATTTTTTTGACAACTTCCTCCATCAGTACAACCATCTACAACAACAATACCATAACGAGTTTCTATACCATCACTTGCTATTGGTGCATGAATCCCAACTTGTGCATTTTCAATGATAGAACCATTTTTTACAATAACAATTCCATGTTCCGAATCTAAATCATCATCTAAAAGCGGATTATAATCTACTATATCATTGGCAGATAATACATTTGCTGCGTTTCCTGTTCCCAAAACAGTAATACCACGCCAACGTTTTGTATTACAACCACTTAAAACTGTTTCATCTACCAATAATCTTCCTCCTGGTTCTACATAAAGACCTGAATTCATATCTTTAAAACTAACATCTGCCTCCTTAAAAATCAGATTTTCTCCATCCCTCACAGTAATTTTTCCATCTATCCGATGAGTTCCTTCAACTAAAATATTTTTTTCATCTTCATCTCCTTCAAAAACAGCACTTCCAAAAGAACGCTCTGTAATAGGATAAATAGGATCTGACTTATCAATAACCAAGTCATCAGCAACATTGTAATAGTTATCATCATCTTCATCGTTATTTTCATTATCATCTGCATTATCTCCATCACAGTCATCATCTTCATCAACATCTAGTGCCACAAATCTTAAACGCAACTGATTAGGCGAAATTTGAAGGTGGCAAGAACCTATCTCTCTCAATGCAACTGCCATCACTTCAGTATCAAGCGGTGAATTATAATCAATTCGACTTGAACTACCTGCTGTCACATAAACAATACCATCTTCTTCACCCTCATCAAAAGGATAAAAGGCACTACTTGGACTTTTTATAGGACTGGCATCATTAGATAATATTTGGTCATCAGATAAACCTATTGCTAAAGGATCTGTAGCATCTACATTTTTTAATAAGTGAGAACGTTGATATTGGTGATTATCTCCTGATAAAACCAAGTCCACTCCATACTCTTCCATAATAGGAACAATGTGTTGTGCAATTAAATAAGCACTCTCGCTACAATCATAAGGATAGTTATAGTCCTCATCATCATCTTTATCCTCACAAGGAATATTAGGTTTTGCAGCATAAGGAGGATGTTGGAAATACACTACCTTCCATTTTTTTGTAGTACTGGCTAAATCTATAGCCAACCACCTTGCCATTTCTTCAAAATAAGCAGATCCTGATCCACTATTTTCCTTATCAGAATTCAAACAAACAAAATGGGCTGGTCCATAATCAAAAGAATAATATTCTTCAAGTTTATCAGCAACACCATTTTCTGGTAAAGAAAAAACATCTAAATAAGCGTCTTCAATATCTTGGTCATGGTCACCAATGGAGGGAAATAAAGGTAAATTTCTCAAGGCATCTTCAAACCGTTCGAAAACACAATAGCCATAACTTGCATCATCTCCTTCTGATATGTCTAATTCATTTCCATTATAAGTATAGGTATTGTCTCCCAACATCAATACCATATCCAAATCCTCATAAGAAATTCCACTTTCAGAAGAACCTAAATAACAATTCTGATCGGATGGGTTAAACCCCTCTTCCTCTCCTAACATTGTTGGTTCTCCAACAAGAAGGGGTTCACTTGCACCCATAAATGATTTTCGCATCTGTTTATAATCCATAATCTCATCTTCATAACTACTTCCACCACACACACTTCTATTATCATCCGTAGTCTTTCCACTATCCCCCAAAACCCAAATATCAATTGTTGAATCTTCAGAATTAGGTGGTGTATAAAAGTAATAGTCATCAGGATTTGTTTCATCAAAAATCAAATCGGTTTCATAGCTTCCTGAACCTGTATTACCTACAGAGTAATAATACTTAGTATCTGGTGATAATCCTGTAACAACAGCTTCATAGTCAACATAATCAGCTTCTACAAACAAAGTGGTTGCAGAAATCGTATTTCCATTAGGAATATCACCATTCAATGCCAAACCAATTTTAACAGCAGGATTGGTTTCATCATCATCCAATCGCCATCGAATAATCATTTGTGCTTCTCCACACTCATTAATACTCGGATTTTGTAAATAAGGTCCTCGAATCACTTCTTGTGCAGATACACTGCAAAATGAAACAACAAGACAACACAGTACATAAAAGATATTTTTTTTCATGTCAAATGGGTTTAAATATAAAAAAATAGAATCAATTTGTCTTTGACTTAGAAATCTATTGATACAAACTCTTAGCCTTAATAATTAGGAGCGAAAGGTCAATTACTCCGTCGTTACGGAAAGTCCTGCTATTCGTTTATGGATGGCATCTCAAAGACGCCTTTCATTTTTTGCTGCGAAAATCCACCTGTCCTTTCATCATCGAGCGAAGTCGAAATGGACGGAGAGTCGAAAGGCATCGCCAACGCAAAAATCCAATCACTGCTATCAGGGCTATTTTAAATGGCCTTAATCACTATCAATAGTATACCAATCCCACCTCAAAAACAGATAGTTTTTAAGTACAGGGCATAGCAATCTTACTAAACAAATAAAACAACTCATTATCAATCATTTAGATAGAATAAATTGAATTTATTTGCCTTACAAAATATGGTGATTTAAAAAGCTGAAATAAAACTGTGTGTGCATTATCAAAAACAAGGGAACATCTTGTTTTTATCTACTACAAATATAAACAATAAATGTATCAATAACAATATCTATATTCAAAAATAAGAGGCGATTTATGATGTATAAATATTAAAATATATAGAATACATCTAATAAATGAGTTTCAAGTATTCAAAATTTATGATGTAATATATTTTAACATTTACAAAAAGAAAAAAATCAACATCAGCGTTAAGACTGTCCAAAATAGACCTGATAGAAGTGGTATGGCTGTTTTCCTTTCAAGTTCTTTTTATCATGTGATAAAAATCCTTAAACGTAAAATACGTTTGACAAATAAATGACAGCCATAAGAACGGATAGCAGGACTTTCCGTAACGATGAAAGACAAACCGTTCTCTCCTTATTAACTAAGGATTGCTATAAAAATAAATGTTCATTTTTAGCGTCGATATTTTCCGATGTATTTCGTTAAAAAGCCTCGTCATAGCCCCTGCTATGCCTACGTTTTTTGCCTCATCTATCAAAAAATCTCTTTGCTAAAGAATACACATTTATTTCTACAACAATCCTAACAAAAAAATAGTTTTATTTAATTACGACCATCTTATCTTGCATAATGGCTTTGCCTTCTGATAATAAAGTAAGTAGATAAATACCATTAGGTAAATCATAAGTAGATAATTCTATCACTTTTTGTCCTGTATCTATATTAAGGCTTTTTAGGTATTGTCCTTCACTATTGTAAATCATCAATTCTCTATCAAGGAATATCCCTATCTCTGATAAATAGATTGTTGCATGTGTTTTCACGGGATTGGGAAAAATACGGATTTCTTTTTCAATTAGTGCATTTATATGGTTAATAGTCATGATACTATCTTCCTCTAAATCACAGGAGGGATAATCAATGTCTATACTATCTAAAGTTTGTAAATAAGTAACAGAATCTTCTGGCGCACAACCGACTAAGGGACACCCTAAACTATCTACCACCATGAGCCAAATATCTCCTGTCCCTGAATTCGTCATACTTGGATTTTCTGAAGGAATTGTGTCTTTTATCCATCCTGTTGCTGCCAACATACAATTGTCTGTTTCTACTATATCGTATAAATCAAAGAACCTTTTATAATGTTCGTGGGAAGCATATTGGCGATCCCATAGCACGTCGCCTTCTATGCTCATTTTAAAAATCCAACCTACATATTTAAAGGTAAAAAGGCTATCTTCTTCCTCATGATTAAAATCCTGTCCTACTCCAAAAATAGATTTTCCATCTCGGCTTAAACGAATATTGTGGATAATTTTATCTTTTTCTGCTTCAAAGGTATGCTTCCAAACTGTATTCCCTTCTGCATCTATTCGAGAAACATAGTACCAGCGATGTTCTATAAGTGGCTCATAACCTGGATCTAACGTATCTGCTGGCACACAACTTTGCAGGATATAGCCTTGATTATCTGGTAGCAATAAGGTTTTGGCAGTACATTCTAACCAGTAACGGTTTTGTTCATAATTTTTTTCCCAAATAACATTGCCTACACTATCTGTCTCCATTAAATAAGGGTGCTTATAGACTGCTCTATAGTTACCATACATCGTATCATTACCGACATAGCCTGATATAAAAAAACCACCATCTTCTTTTACATAAAGACCTGCTGCTTCACTAAATTGTTTACCATAAGGTTGGTAAGTTCGTTGCCATTCTAAATTCCCTATGCTATCTATCTTAAACAAATACAATTCTAATATCTCTTCTCCTACTACAGAGTATGTCTCACTGCTTCCTGATATTATGTAACCTCCATCTGATGTGCTTTTTATTATTCTTGCATAATCTGGCTTAAAACTTTCTGCTTCAAAACTATATGTCTTTTTCCATAAACTATCTCCTGATTCGTTTACTTTCATTACCATTGCATCCCAGTCTGTATCTGGACTGTATTCTAAGCCACATACCAAATAGTCTCCTGCTGTGTCTTCTATTAACATAGTGTTAGCCAAAACCATAGATTCAGGATAACTTGTCCATACATTTTGCCATAATACATTGCCAATAAAGTCTGTTTTCATCAATTCTACACAACCTAATGAACCATAGCAAGAAGGAATACCTGCAAGAACATATCCATTTTCTACTTCTATAATAGAGATGCCATAATGACTCTGTTCCCACTCTATACCAACATTTACGTTTGGTATTGGATTGTCTTGTCCTTGTAAAAAGAAGCATAAAAACAAGCAGTAAAACGAGAAATATTTCATAATTGTAGGGGATTAAAAACCCATCTATTTATAAAACAAACAGATGGGTTAATTTTCTTTGATAGAGATAATAACTGTCAAAAATAGACTTGATGGTAGCGGGTCACGATGCATAGCTTCGGGTATGAGCGGACAGCAAGACCCTGCGTGACGACGAAGCAAGACACCGTTCTCTCCTTTTCAAAAATTTACTTTATCACAATCATTTTTTCTTGGTGGGTTGCTTTGCCATCTTTCAACAAAGTTAACAAATAAATTCCATTGGATAAATCATATGTATCTATTTGAACTACTTTTTGTTCATTGACTATTACAATATGTTTTAACTGTTGTCCTTCACTATTGTATAAGACCAGTTCATTCTTAATTGATCTATCTATATCTGATAGGTAAATCATTGCTTGGGTTTGTACGGGATTGGGCGCAATGCGTATAGAACCCATATCCCAATTTTTCAACAAGGGAACTGTACGATAGGTATCCTTCTCTTTCTTACCACTGGGAAAAATTCTTGGTGGCACTTCTGTTTCAAAATATTGTCCATCTACCCATTCTAAAATAGCACGGGCATAAACACTTGAAAAGGTAACACTATTTGCAATTCTTTCTAAAGTTTCTCTATTTGTAGATGAAAGACTGTAATTTTCTAATCCTTCATTCATCATTTGTGCATTTATTGACTGTATATCTCTTTGATAATTTGTATTAATAACATCATTGTCGATACTATTGATAACATCTGTAGCTTTGACAAAATCACCTTCTCCTATATAAATACCTGCTAAAGTATGTTTAGAGGTTACTGTATTTTCTGCTAATAAAAGTTCTTCTGCATCTGCTATATTCTTTTCACTTACAGACTGTCTTAAAAGATTGGACAATACCTCTTTTTTCTCTCTTTCTTTAACATTAGCAGTCATTTCTAATAAATCTCTCTCAGACCAATCCTCATAATATTTGATACTGTATAATACCTGATAAGCATAATCAGAAACTCTATCTTGTACAAAGATCATCAAACTATCACTTAATGGAGCATTTCTAACCAAAATATCTTCTTTCATCCAACTTTCCATCTCTGTACTACCTGTCATTTCTCTTAGTAAACCATCTGACATAAAAGGACTCGCATTGACTAAAGCAAGATAAGTTTGATTAGATGTTGGTTCTGTTTCTACACTTGCTGCTAATTCAAAACTATTGCCTGCTAATAAAGGTTTTATGGTTTCATCAAATTCAAACTTAATATCATAAAAACAGTTTTTCGTAATACAAGGTGTTGGTGGGTCGGGTGGCGGTGTCGCTTCAATATCATCTATACAACCATTGTAATCATTTATATTCGTACTTTGAGCATCAAAATTATAACTAATGACACAAGCTCCATCTTGGTCACAACGAGGCTCTAATCGTGGATTTAGGTCAGCATCTAAATGAAAATATTCAAATTCAACAGTTGTAGAGTTTTCTGCTTCGTCAAAGCCTGTGTAAATATCTGTACTGCTTGAATTTTGAAAAAATAGATTGGCAACAGGATTTGTATTGCTACCAATAGGTGTATTAATCTCTCCAACAACTAAATTCCCATTAACATTATCAAAAGCCCCTGCTACAGAAACATTAAAATCTGCTTCGTCAAAAACATTATCTTTAAAAATAGCACCTTCATTATTGGCTAAGAAATAAATAGGATCTGTTGTATCATCAAATATATTACATTTGATAATCGTAGCACCATCCCCCGTTTGATTAAGCAAAACTCCAATACCTCTCCACACAAGTGGTCCTTCTCTTGTAATATTGCTAATACTATTACCATTGATAGAAATATCTCCTTGTCCATTTACACTAAAACCTCTATGACCACCATCAACGATATTGTTCTCTATAGTTAATTGTTGTACTCCTAAACTATTCACAGCGATATGATTATTTATAAAAGCATTCGGATTACTATTTTCTTTTCCTATCACTAATTCACTATAAACACCAGAGGAACTAGCTGCTATGCCTCGATCAAGTCCTTCAAAATAACAGCCTCTTATTTCAGCTTCGTTATTGGTATTTTCTCCAAAACTAGCATCAAAAGTATGAATTCCTATGGTATGTGGAAGAAAAATTCGGTTGTATTTAGGGGTAGTAGTTTGGATAAAAGAACAATCTTTAAATTCAACACCTTGAACATCGTATAATTTCACACCTTCTGCTTCAACATCTTGAAATTCAAAGGTACAATTGTCAAAACTGCTGATATTTTCATTCTCATATGGATGAAAGACAACTCCTACATCAAATCGCCCCATCACAAAAGTAGAATTATCTGCTAAAATAATTCCTCCATAAGAAGAGGGAAAAATTATATCGCTTCCATTTTTAGTTCTAATTGCTCCATTAATTCCGCCTTTTTCAATATAAGAATCATTGGTAACGATTACAACGCCTGGATAATCATTAGGTAATACATCTTCATTGGTGACTAAACTTATATCTAAATCTGTATGTGGTGGATTTAGAGGTACAGGAGGTCCTATTCCTTCAAGACGCCCTGATACAGCAATTCCACCCCAACTTTGTCCTGCACATCCATTGGTAATTCGACTATTCTCAACAATCAATTTTCCTCCATTTTGTACAATAATCTCTGTATCACTTTGCATCATTAAAGTCGAATTACGAATAATTAGGACTTGTCCACTCTCAACTATAATATTTGCACCAACATAGCGTATGTCATCATTTTCCCAAATATTTACACCATCTGTTAAAGTATAGGTTTGCCAACCTGTAGAAACATAATTAGCCGCTTCGTTTACAGCGGCATAGGCGTCTAGCATTCCTATTTTTCCTATATTTTCGCTATTATTATATCCTGCAAGAGTATAATAGTTTGCATTTGATATTCCACTCTCAGGATGCACCAAGTTCTCTATACTTTTATCAGCATTATCTTGTAAAAGGAACTTTATGTCTGTAGGATGTAAACAAGGATTTTCAGAAAGCAATAATCCAACTGTACCTGCCACAATAGGAGCAGCGAATGAAGTACCTGTATGGCAACTGCCCTTATTGTCATCTATATGTATTCCACCAATTCCATAAGCAGGAGCAACAATATCTACCTTATCATTGTGAGAAAGAGAAGTCCATTGTTCCAAGTAATCTTCTACATATTTATCTTCTCCTATAAAATAACCATCATTAGTTACTCCTGAAACAGAAATGGCATTATCAAAAGAAGCTGGATAACGATAACCATTATAGGATATTCCGACATCATCACTATTTAACAAAACACCACTATCATCATACATTTCTTGAATAGTTGAACCAAATAGAGCTGTTCCACCTTCACAAGCAGTATTTATTCCATTGCCAGCAGTAGCTATTACTGTTGTTCGATGATCAAAAGCAATATCTATAATTTCTTCTGCTATAAGATTTAAATCTTCAGTAAGCTCTTCGTCAATCTCTTCTGATTCATCACTATCATCTCCTTCACAATATCCCCAAGACCAATTAATAATACGTACACCACGAGCTACTGCTTCTAAAATATAATTATATCCATATAACCATCCTCCATCTGCAAACTCGAAATTTCCTGTACCATATAATTCTAAACCACAGTTAAATCCTATAGCTGCTGTTCCGTCTCCATTGTCAGTATCAGCAGCAGCAAAAGCGGCAACATAAGTACCATGATTGCAATCTGCGGGCGGAGTAGTACAGTTATATTCTTTTGTATGATAATCAATTTTATCCCTAAGTTCTTCATGATTTAATCTAAATTCGTGATCTATAATCCCGATTCTTACATTTCTATTTCCTTTTGTAATATCCCAAGCATCTTCTGCGTTTATTGCATTCAAATAATCTGGTGTACAATCATAAAGAGAATTACCACAAGAACAATTATCAAAAACACCTCCATAGTCATTAGGTGTAAAATCTGCTTCCATCATCGGAATCAAATCTGCCCCATTAAAATGAGTAGAGTCACTCAAGACACTTGTTTTCAAAGCATTAACATCACAATCTTGACATTGAAAAACATAGATACGTTCAAGACGTTCTGCTTTAGGGTGTTTTATTTTTGAGGCAGAAGGAAATGCTTGATAAACATTTTCTATTTGATGGCCATTCAAAATATTTGTAATAGAAGAAATAGCGGAACTATAAGATTTTGTTCCATTATTTGTAATTTCTGTTGGTAAATTTGCTTTATCTACAAATTCTACAAGGACACTATTGCTTTCATAATTTTGAGCATAATTTTGAGAGAATATTCCACAAAAAAGTATTGTGAACATACAAATGACTCTAAACAGTTTCTTTCTTGTTTTCATTTTATAAATTTTGATTAATATAGTTGATAGGCAATACTGCCTGTTTATCTAATAATAAGCCATACCAATCCCACCTCAAAAACTTATAGTTTTTAAGAAAAGGACATAGCATTCTACTTAGACAAACAAAACAACTGATTATCAAATACTTAGTTATGATAGGTTGTGTTTATTTGCCTTACAAAATATGGTGATTTAAAAAGCTGAAATAAAACTGTGTGTGCATTTATCAAAAACAAGGGAACATCTTGTTTTTATCTACTACAAATATAAACAATAAATGTATCAATAACAATATCTATATTCAAAAATAAGAGGCGATTTATGATGTATAAATATTAAAATATATAGAATACATCTAATAAATGAGTTTCAAGTATTCAAAATTTATGATGTAATATATTTTAACATTTACAAAAAGAAAAAATCAACATCAGCGTTAAGACTGTCCAAAATAGACTCGGTGGTAGCGGATTCCTATGATTAGCTTCGGGTATGAACGAACAACAAGACCTGACGCAACGATAAAAGACAAACCCCTTATCTCCTTAAAATAATTAGAATTTAAGATTTAAACATTAGCATTTCCAAACACTACCTCCCCGCCATTCCCTCACAATACAACGCTCTGGCATTGCCAATAGAGTCGTTGGGGATGTAGGCTCGGTAGAGTTCTGCCATGATTGTCCATGTTTGGGTGGGAATGAGTTCTTGGGCGTAGGGTGATTTTTCTTTGAACTTTAGGTGGGTAAATGCTTCCTCTAATTCGCCTGAATGATAGGCGTACTCGCCTTGTTGTAATGCCTTTTGCGTTTGTATCCGAATGATTTGTTGGTATTTGAGGCTATCGGCGGTGAGGGTGTCTTGGTTGAGGGCTAAGAGTTGGCGGTCTAAGGTGGCGATTTGTTTGTTGTGGTCAGCTTGGCGTTTATTGGCGGCGGCGATAACGGAAAGTTCGCCTTCTATGCGCTGAACGCTATTTTGTATGACTGCGTTTTGGGGTTCTTTTTGGGCGGCAATTTTGAGGTAATATAGGGCGGAATCTAATTGTTCTTTTTCTTCCCATGCTAAGGCTTGATCCATAAAGACTTTGGTGTCTTGGGATTTTTGGTATTCCCAAAAACTTAGTCCGCCGATCAATACGGCTATACACGCCAATCCGCCCAATATGTATTTTAAGAGTCGATTTTCTTTTGAGTCTTCTACTTCTTTGGAGTCATCCTCCAATTCTAAGGGTGGCAACACTTCTTCGGTTTTGTCTTCGTCCTCTTCATCTTCTTCTTTTTTGCCTTCGACTGTTTCGGTGGGTGTAGTGGCTGCTGCTTTTTCAACGGGAATAGGATCTTCTTTTATGGACCCGGTTACTTGAAGCAAATAAAGCGAATAATTGTCTTTGGAATTTTCTCCACAAAACGAGTCTATTTGATCGCCCATTAATTCTACATCTCCTAAACTTGAGAGTTCGGCAAATTGTAAATCGGTGAGTTCTTCGGTGACGCCATCGGTACACAACATAAAAATATCCTCTGCCTCCACATCATCGGTAAAAGCGACATCCATAGAACTTGGTTCGTCCATTCCTGCAACGGCTCGCAAAATCACGTTGTTGTGTGGGTGGTCTTGGGCTTCTTCTTCGGTCAGTTCCCCTCGTTTTACCATTTCATTGACTAAGGAGTGGTCGTCGGTTCGGTAAATGACTTGTCCGTCTCGGAATTGGTAGACTCGGCTGTCGCCACACCAGCCGATATAAATTCCTCTTTGGGTAATCCATAACATGGTTAGGGTCGTTTTCATCCCAAAACAGTTGGGGAAGGCTAAGATGTGTTCGGAGAGCTTTTTTTCGGCATGTTTGAGCATTCGGTCAAAAAAGCTTCTATCGGGAAATAAGACTTGAT
>Ga0209185_1000799_pt1 | contig 32428 bp, 21 predicted proteins | sample SidtaG_2_FD_187425 | JGI IMG/M metagenome (GOLD analysis project Ga0209185, IMG submission 187425) | Marine algal microbial communities from Sidmouth, United Kingdom - Sidmouth_Asex2 metaG (SPAdes) (version 2) | ecosystem: Host-associated > Algae > Red algae > Unclassified | place: Sidmouth... | reverse complement strand
CCGCGCCCCCATTGACGAAAGAATGGGACGCGGCACGTTCCCCCCGCAGGGGGCGGGGGGAAGCGGCAAGAGGCCAGTCAGGCGACGGGTAATAAGGCGCGCTGCCAGGTTTTTGGTATGAGAATGTAGAGAGACTTGGACGACTTTGGCCAAAGGCCTTGCGGCGGGACTGCCCGGCGGCAGTCTGGCCGACCGCTTCCCATCGCCCCCGAGGAGGGAAAACTAAAAAGCCGGCCCCTTGGGGCCGACCATCTTAGTCTTCAACCTTGTCTAATGATGACTCATCATCAGTTTCATAAAGCGCCCGAATATCTTTAGCTTTCCATACCGTTGTTTTGGGACCCAATTTCTGGGACGGAGGAAAACGCCCATCTTTCACACCCTGCCACCATGTGGACTTTGAAACAGGTATGGGGCCGTTCGGCGCTAGTATTTGCGACAGCCTTACAAAACCTGTCTCCGGAAATTTATAGTCTTCCATATCTTCACCTTTCAGTTTGTTTTGAAGGTGAGTGTTTTATCACAGTGAAAACGTAAGATGGGACTGGGTAAATTACGGAAGATCAATGGTGCCCAGAAGAGGACTCGAACCTCCACGTCCATACGGACACCAGCACCTGAAGCTGGCGCGTCTACCAATTCCGCCATCTGGGCACGTGATTGGGATGCATGCCGTATATTTTAGATATTACGTCGTCAATAGAGATTACTTAGCGACACAAGCGAGCGACCCCTCTGGCGCAGCCAGTGGGAAGCGCGAGCGCATGCAGGCGCCAAGCCATCCTTGGGCGAAGCTCAAAGATTGCTCAGGCCCGCAGCCCGTCGCCGCTTAGAGAGGAAGCCGTATCAGCCCGGCTAAGAGTCGGGATAATCGGCGCGGGATCGGCTCCGCGGATTTCGAAGAAATCCACGGAGAAAGCGTGTGCCGGGTTGCGGAACAGTTCGCTGACAAGCGAACGCCTGAAATGACCCCGCGATAGCGGGATGCGTCAGGGATAGACGCCGTATGGCCAAGACCGCGTAGCGGGCTTGGTTCACGATAGCCCGGCCCAAAGCGCAGCGGCGGGAGCCGCCCAGGGTTTTAATCTTTGCGCCTAAAAAACTCAGGCCCAGCGGATAAAGTCTTCTCGCAAAAGTCTATAACTTTTTCACGATCATCATATGTCAAAATTCGAGAGAAGGCGTTCATCAATCGAACGCGCTGTTCTTTTTCTAATTCAATCTCATTCTTCTGTTTCATCTCGCCCTCCCATTGCCGCGCAATTATGATTGCAAGACATGAATCACGTAAAGCCTACCATATCCCGCCAATTATCTGAATTTAAGATAATCTAAAAAACAGATTACCTGATTCTCCCTCGACTTCGTCCAGAGGGTCAATTGAGTAAAACACTAGGAACATCACGCCACAGAGCGCTTATCGCGTTTCTCACGGCCAAGCGTCATGCCGCAGGCATGAGCCAAACCGACTTGGCTAAAGCCTTGGGCGAATACCAATCCTTTGTCGCCCGTATGGAAAGCGGCCAAAGACGCGTCGATGTCATTGAATATGAAAACCTCGCCCGCATCCTAAAATTCGATGTGCATGAATTTTTCAACAAAGATAATTTAGTCGATTAGGCCGTGTTTTCGGGCCACATATTCAGTCGCGCGGACAGATTTTATACCGCGCACAAATACGACACAAAACCACAAGAAGAAAGCTGCACCCAACATTGCAGCAAGACCGCGCGCAAAGCTTATTTCTGACAAGCCTTCACGCAGCCCCCATCCCATCACAAATAAACCAAATGTCATCACCGTGCCATTGCTGATAAAAACCATCTTTTTAAAAAAGTTTAAGTGAGCCTGCGCTTCTTTTTTAGAGGCTAACAAGGAGTCAAACATCACGTCTGATATACCATGAGCCTCGTGCAGCCATTTAAAATCTGCATCCCGCGATGCAGATACTTTAGGTTTTTGATTCACCAATTACGCCGCATTGCTATTGAAATTATGTTTGTCAAAATTGACTAAGAAGACGTCGGTCAGTTGTTGTAGTTCGCCAAGTGCTCGGACTTGCTCATCCGTGTAAGGTTTCATCCTAAAAATTCGGAATATAGACTGTTTGGACCTGCTCAATTTACCCCGAGGGTAAATTATGTTTTTGAGCCGTTCAACATGTTCAATATATTCAGAAATCAGGTTTTTGATGACACTATAGTATTTGCGCAATGAACTGAGTTGAGTCTCAGCCTCTGGCAATAATTCAAGCAAAGTATTTGTTTCCTTTAGAACCTTCTCATTTTCCAGAGCTATTTTTTTTGCTTTTTTATAGGATGATGTAGCTGAGAGAAAAATGATAGGCGCGGCCACAATGCCTCCAAGCACCATCATTCCTCCACTCATACCGGCCCCGCCTGCGGCGAGCGCGCCGCCGCCAAACCAGGCCAGTGTGGCATTATAGGCCGCTACGCCTGATAAACCAGACAATGCGGCTCCAGTCGAAGCACTGCCAACAATTGAAACAACGGCCCAGGCCCCAACCGCCGTTGCGCCGCCTACCGCCCCGCCAAAGCCAGCATTAAGCGCGCTATTATAGGACGTCTTAAAAGAGTGCAGTTTCTCTAAAGTTTCAGACGCTGAACCGCTATGGTCTATGCCGGGATTGGACTGAACTAATACAGTTTGACAAAATACGAGTGAGGGCTGCACTGAAGAAATACTGTCGCCGATGTATTTTAAAACGCCGTCTGTATCGCTCTTTATCCGTGAAACTTCATCATGTTTATTTTGATAGGCCGCATAGCTTGCGTCGTAATTCTTACGCGCATCTTTAATAGCTTTAGAACCGCCTAAGGTAACAGCATATTCAACACCTTTACCCGTCGAGACTAACGCTTTTCCAATCTTCTTCACCTTGCTCATATCATTTCATTCCAGATTTTGAAAAGCTGTCGAATGCACACATCCGTTTCACGAATTCTACATCCATTCAATCACTCCAGGACTTCTACTACTTATTTTTTTGAGTGTTTGAGCAAGCTGCGAGTTCTCATCTTTTATGTGAATGACCAAATGGTCAATACTACGCGTAAGCGGGATCATTAGCCAATTTACAGCGAACTCGGTCGCGCGTTTCTGATACGCTTCTTCCAATGCAGCTTGAGAAAAGAAAAATCCGTCCCGCGCCTTGAGCTGATTTTCAATTTTACTCTTATCTAGTCCCGGTTTACGCATTTGAAAATCGAAGAATGTGTCCAGCCCTAAGCAAATTGTCGTCCAACCTTCCATTCCGCGGCATGAGTTATAGCGAATGGCTTTAAGCTGATCATGCTGCCTAACATATTGACGCCTATCTTTCTCATCGAACCCTCGCCAACTATTTCCATTTTTATCTTTTATGGCTAAATCAAAGAGCTTTTCATAATTCATACCTCCCGACATTGACGTACTGGGCAAGCAAACCAGATTGTCAGAATAGCGGACATATTTAGTGCGCTCTAAATCACGATCAATTATATCTAAACTTGAATTCACGGCAGTCCTGGAATTCGGTTCAATCAGAACTGTGAAACGCCCCCCATGAACCTCAGGATCTGGCTCTAAATCCCAGTCCTTAATCCCGAGTTCTGTCGCAATTTCGCCAACAACTTGGCAGGTCGCCCCTTTAGTACGGCGTGATGATTTCAAACTATGTCGTCTGTTAATTTCTATGTCAGGCTTATCCCATTTGCATCGATCAGATCCGACAAATTGGTCCACACCATCAGCTACGACCACATGACCAGGTCCAAAGACTTTATATAAAAACTCTCGATGTTCGGGTTTCCAATCCTGTCCCTCGTCAACGAGCACATAATCAAAACCTGACTCTAATTTTTCTCTCGCAAAAAGTTGCTGAAGACGTGTCTTTTCTCTAACGTCTAAAGACCCAATCCTACGGATATCCTTTTCAGCTTCTTCGCCAAATGTCGTTTCATAGAGGTCTTGGCCAAAAGAATATCTAGTCTGGATTTGAGGCATATTTGAATGAGCAAACGATTTATCAGTTTCGCCAATCAAAAAAAGTAATCTTCTTATGTCGCTAATCAGCCCATGGTTATATGTGATGATTAAACTCTTTTTACCTTGCCTAGCCAGATGCAATCCAATCTGAATGAGCGACATTGTCTTACCCGTGCCTCCGCGCCCTCTGAGGAGTAAAAGCCCGGTTCCTAGCTTTTGGATATATTGTGTTTTCTCAGCATCGAAACGCATTTTCGTAAGCGCATTAATGCGGTCTAGGTCTAGTTTGGTAGGCGTGACTTTATGAGTTAGCCTTGCGCTAAGAGTTTTTAAATTATGAAACTTTGGATTTTTAAAAAATGCTTGAATTCGGCCTTTACCACGGTAGCTTGACGTTTGGCTGTCTACTAAGTTTAACCAGCTTAGATTTAAGAAAAATACAGGAACACTGCTGTTTTCCTTTGGGACAGATAAAGATATTTTTGGAGTTCGCGCGAGCCATATGGCCTTCTGAACAAATACAGAATCAAGACGCTCACTCCCCCGCAATGATGAGTTTTGAAACGCTTTCAGGGCATATGTTTGTTTATCACATTGCTCAGTCGCATTATGCCATATGCCGTTATAGCTAACCTCTAAGCTTGATCCTCGAAATCGTATATTGTCAGGAGAATGATTTTTCACTTCGATGATTTGAACGAAGGAATGTATGAGGCTACCATCAGTCGTTTTGAGGAGTGAGTCTTCATTTCGCGTGTCATGATACAACAGCACAAGGTCAATCTGTCGACCCGGTAAATAGAGATCAGAAATTATCTCCAGCTCAATATCCGGATGACTGAGCGCGGGTTCGCTTTCTAGCAAAGCCTGCTTCAACATTTCCGCGTTACGAGATTCACTTGATTGATTAGAAAGTGAGCAGACTGTGATTGTCATATGCTCTCCCAAACAAAGCCATAACATAGATATAAAATCTACTGTATTTGAAGTTTGTCCGAAGTCGTCAAAAAATTCAACCTAGAAGAAAGTCATTTCAGCTTTGCTTTGTCTTGATTAATTCAATTTTATGGCGAACCAAATTTCAAATGAACTGAAAAACAGATTGCCTAATACTCCCTCATTTCTATCAAGAGGCTGGCTTGAGTAAAACACTAGGAACATCAGGCCATATAGCGGGGTTTCGTTCATTTACGATGAGACCAAATGTCTTTAACATCACCCAATGCCCTATTATGTCTATATCATACGCCTGGACCGGGAGGCCATGACCGACAAACCTCCGAAGAGATTTCGGGAGCAGAATAAGCATATTGATTGGGACTACCCGCTACATGACGGGTGTAATTTTTACTATGTAGGTCAATCCGCCCATTCTCCGGATTGCCGGTTCGAACAACACCGCCAGTGCCATGGCCCCAATATCGCCTTTGATTGCCAATGCACGATTGGAAATACAATAACCAAGAACCGATCCAATAGCTTCGCCAGAAAATACGGCTTATTCCTTCAGCGCCGCAAATATAAGAAATATAATCCGATCAAAACCCGCGCCCAAGCCGAGGACATGGAAGGATGGCTTGCAGATAAGCTCAGACAAGACGGCCATTGCGCTTATTTTAACTGACCGAAAGACCTACAAGATAAAATGGCCTATAGATAAATAATGATCACACTCAGACTCACCACAGCTATAAACCTCATAGCGATGACCGTCCTCGCCGCGACAGTTATCGCCTGCTCAGAACCCCATTCGCAAACCACTCCCCAAACGACAACAGATACCCAGGCTAATATCCAAGCTGAACCTCAGCCTATCACTATAAAGTCCATTTATTGGAGTGACGGCGATAGCGGCCGTCTTAACGGCTCTCTAAAATTCAGGCTCAATGATATCGATGCGCCTGAAACAGGCGGCGTTGGCGCGGCCGTAGGCGGCGCGAAATGCGAAGCCGAGCGCGCCAAAGGCTATGAGAGCAAAGCCTGGGCCGTAAACTTCACCAAAGACAAACCGCTCAAAATCACCAACACGCATGGCCAAGATCGCTATGAAAGACTCATCATTGATCTATCATCTAATGAACAGGATGTGGGACAATCCGGCATCCAAGCCGGTCACTATCAATCTTGGCCCCATGACGGTAAAAAATCACTCGCGCCTCGTCCTATTTGGTGTCCATAAACCTTTGGACTGATTTATTTCGTAATCGCCATTATCGGCTTTGCGTTTGTTGATGGTTTCAACTAAATTATATCTCGGGGTATAAAGTTGGGAGAATTCAATGAAAGCTGGTCCAGTTGAGATAGGGACTCTTCTCCAAAACCGTCATAGATTTTGCATCCCAATTTACCAAAGACGTTATGTCTGGAACAAAAACAAGCAATGGCTACCATTTTGGCAGGATATACGATCAAAGGCGATTGAGCGTCTTGCTGGCAAGGAACAACGCTTTTCTCATTTTATGGGAGCCGTTGTTTTGGAAAGCCGCGCTAAACCTAGTGTTCGACAAGTTCCGTCCTATCAAGTTGTTGACGGCCAACAAAGACTTACAACATTTCAACTCTTTCTAACTGCGGCCAGACATTATGCGCAAAAAATTGGACATAAAACTTCGGCAGATAATATTCGTCGCTATATTTTGAACAGCGATCCCAATCTAATGGAAAAGCCAAAAGTCGAAATTTATAAGGTCTGGCCTACACTTGCCAATCGTGAGCTTTTCACGGATATCGTAGGTTCGGAAAATAGAAAAGAACTAAGAAGTAAATACAGACAATATTGGTATAAGGATTTTGCTCGCGATCAAGTCAAAGAACATTATAATGTCATTCCCAGCATGCTTGGGGCATATGGCTATTTTTATGATCGGATAAGGCAAGCGGTTGAAACTGACAATCTTCATTCCGACCTCGAGGAGCTAACTGAGTATGATCCCGAAGAAATAAAGGAGCTTAGTCAAGAGTCGATCGATCAAGAAATTCCAAAAGAAATCAAATTGGATGCAATTTGGCAGTCACTGCTTGAAGAGTTTAAAGTTGTAGAGATTACCCTTGATGAAGGCGACGACGCTCAGGTTATTTTTGAAACACTCAATGACCGAGGCGAACCCCTGTTAGCCGCTGATTTAGTTCGAAACCATATTTTTCAACGGGCCGACGCCCTCGGTGAAGATGCTGATGAATTATTTAAAGTGAATTGGCAATTTTTCGAAACACCGTTTTGGGAACAATTGGAAAAACAAGGACGTTACAAAAAGAAAAGAATAGAGTTTTTTCTCGCCAATTTTATTGCCGCAAAATCAGGAAGGGATGTCACACTTTCCAAACTTTTTTCCGAATACAAAGCCTTTTTGAAACCTAAGAAAAAAGTGAAATATGCGTCCTATCCAACAGTAAAAGCGGAAATTCTCGATCTAACAAAATACGGCAACATTTATCATGAGCTAATTTCAAAAAACTCTGGCTCGGCTCTTTCAACTTTTTCAAAAACTCTAGCGCCCTGGGATGTCTCTACAGTGAACCCGCTAGTTATGAGGGTCTGGGATGCGGAAGAATTGTCAGAGTACGAAAAGGAAATCGCCTTAAATACATTGCTTTGTTTGATTGTCCGCAGGGCTGTTAGTAATCTCGGCACAAAAAACTACAACAACCTATTCTTGTCCGCTGTTTCCAATTTGGATGACAATGGCTGGAGTTTAAATAACTTCAATTCATTCTTTATGACGCAACAAACGCAAAGCGGACGGATCCCCCGGGATGACGAGTTTTCCGCTTCACTGATAAATGACCCAATCTATTCTATATTGAAGTCAAAGAAAACAAAGGCCGTGTTAAGCGCCTTAGAAAGGTCGCTGCAAACGAAATTCCAAGAAACTGATGGTCTTAAAGAAACTCTCTCCGTAGAACATGTTTTACCGCAAAATTGGTATGAACACTGGCCAATGAATGATGGAAAGTATGCGAGTGAAGAGCCATATAGCGGTTATCGATTTTACTTTCTAGAAGACGACACCCCTGGCGGACAAATCTCGAAAAGGAATAGAATTCTTCATAGTCTTGGAAATTTAACGCTTGTTACCCAAGCGTTCAACAGCTCACTATCCAATCAGAAATTTGACGCGAAAAAAGATGAGATTTCCGAAAACTCGGTCCTGATGCTCTCGAAGAGAATCGCTCGACAAAAGCTGTGGAATGAGGAGCAAATTCTCGAGAGAGGTAAATCTCTAGCTGAGAAGGCATTGAAAATTTGGAATTTACCTAGTGTTTAAACGCAAAAAGATAAATGAGTTATGTTAAATTGAATTGAGCTATTTTGAATAGCATTATTGGGAATTCCAATGCGCAATATTTTCTAAATATCGGGCATCTTTTCCGGGTTTTCCGCTTCGCCGTGGTTTCTCTATTTTCTGCATAATAAGTCTCTTTGGCTCGAACTCAGGATCTATATAATTCCACCGTATTTCATCATATTTTTCTGGTTTCGTTTCCATATCGCTTTCTGGACTCAGCCCATAGACTGTCTGCGCATGATACTGGATATAAGGCAAAAGAGGCCCACCCGGTTTTGCAAGACTTTCCGCCCAACTTTGAATGAGAACTTGTCCGCCCAGATACAAGCATGAACTACGGACTGGATCATACACATTAGCAATAGTCCATCCGTCGCGCACAAATGATTGACCTTGAGACCATGAAAATGCGTGACGCGTCAATTTCCTACAGTTTCGCAAATCGACATCAATGAAGACGGGTGCGCCATCAAATGCAGCAACGGTTCTCTTGTCAGGCAACCAACATATTCTGCTCGCCATCCGTCTTGCGAATTCGAGCGTCCCGTGAGGAAACTCGAAAGGGTCATCGTATCTTAAGCCCATTTAAATCTCCATAAGAGTTTGGCTGTGTAACAGCCTTAGTTCGCTTTACACTAACACCTACCCGACGACCTCACAAAAGAAATTAACCTGCTCCATCTGCTTTAAATTACCCACTGAAGTATTCGCAAGCTTTGGATTGCCAACCACAATAGCTAAAGCTTGCGCCCGAGAAATAGCCACATTCAGCCTGTTTTTAGAAAACAGAAAATCAATGCCCCGCGGACTGTCCGCTGCATCCGAAGCGCACATAGACAGAATAACGATAGGCGCCTCTTGGCCTTGGAATTTGTCTATGCTGCCTATTTTGGCCTCATCGCCCAAGGCAGCGCGCAATAAATTGACCTGATAATTATAAGGCGCAACAAATAAAATATCCTCCCATCCAATCACTCGCGCATTCCCATCAGGGTCCGGCCAATAAGGACTTTCAATAAGCTCATTTGCAATAGCTCTAATTTGAGTAACTTCCTCAAGACTACCTTGCGTATTGCCCTCATGGACAACGGGGACAAAGCAGACACCTGAGTGCTGTGTAATCAAAGGCCCAGCAGTCTGAACAATATGCTTATTCGTGGAGGCATCAGAAGAGAGCTTACCCTCATAGACTTGTCGTGAAATCAACTCACAGACATCGGGATGCATGCGGAAAGTCTTGGGCAGGAAGACACCAATATCTGCTGGAATGGTGGCGTGATCTTCGAGAAGATAATCCAAAATAGACATGCCGCTTTCGCCCGGATGCGTACCTTGTATTGGTTGGCCAAGCTGCATCTGATCGCCCATGAGGATAATGTTGCTGCAGGACTGGCTCATACCAATCATATTAGCGACAGAGACTTGTCCCGCCTCATCAATGAACAGATAGTCAAAACTATCTTTGACATGATCATTACTAAAGGCCCAAGCCGTACCGCCAAAGCAGCAGGCATCCTGAGGGGTAAAATCTTTAACGGCTTTAACAAATTTGACGTTACCGCGTTGAAAAATTGGGTCCTCTTTATCGCCCCCCGCTTTGACGATGTTACAATCAATATCCTCACCTTCAACATATTCAGCAACGCCAGTCATCAGGTTGATAATCGCCTTATGACTATTGGAAGACACACCCACCCGTTTGCCTTGGCGGAGTAGCTCGCCAATAATATGTTTGGCTGTATAAGTTTTCCCTGCGCCGGGCGGCCCCTGAATACACAAATAGCTATTGTCCAAACTTGTCGCGGCTTGAATGATCTCCGTCATAAAGTTGGCATCAGTGTTGATAATGTAGCCCGAAGACGAGCCATGAATACGCGGGCGAGATCGCGTTAAAAAATCAACAATCGCGCAAGGCTCAAAATCAGTCGTCAGTAAGCTTTCGACAACGGTCTTGATGGCCGCTGGAATGGGCTTAGGTCCGACAAACTCGTCGGGCAGTATATTCAACCTATTCGGTAAAGGCTCTTTGAAAGAAAAGGATATGAGACCCGCGTCAGCATCATAGTCACGGCGTTCAATCTTCATGCCCTCTTCGCCGAGCACATAGAACTTCTTACCGGAGCCTTTGTAGGGTTGGTTCGTATCGTAAGCATATTCATAGATGTAATTACGCGAACGCGCCGAAGGCAAGTAGGGTTCAGTCGCAGTGCGGGTCAGTCCTGCGAGACAATCCATATCATCAAAGAACTCAAGCTCTGTCCATCCTAGCCGTTCATAAAGACGCCACCATGTGGGTTTGTTTTCACGGCGATGAAACTCTAATGACCACGCTAAAATCTCTAGCAGCGCGGCCCGTTTCGTATCGGTTTCCGCTTCAGACACGCCCAATAAACGATCCCGCAGCCGGGTGATTTCATTTACCTCATCAGGCAACTCTTTCTCGCCTTCGCTGTCCGGCACGAGATAGGCAATCTTATGCTGAGCTTGTTCAGCGCGCAGCCAAACGGTCAGTTCCTGCGTGCTATCACAATCATCAATATTATAGTCCCGAATAGAGCTTAGAACCTCAGAGGTTTCCCACGTCAGACCATCTGGGGCTTCCCGCCAGTTTTCATAAACGACAATACTCTCTCCGCCGGAGGCCACATCGGTCTCTCGGGCTGGACGGTAAATATGCTCAACATTTTTAATGGAGTAACGCGGCTCGCCAATCATTATGCCGTGGCGCACCACATTATACAGATCGACAAAAACATGATTGCGCAGAAGATTGTCGACCTTCTCCTCGCATACGCCGTAGCGGCCCATAAGCTTGCGTATGGCCGCTATCTCGTAATTGGCATAATGATAGACATGCATGGTGGGATCTTCGAGCCATATGCCGTAAATCCAATCAATAAACTCGACGAATATTGCTTTCTCTTGTTTTGAATCATGCGCCCAAAACTCTTTGAACTGTTTCGTTCCGCTCTTATCAAAATAGGTATTACCCCAAAGATATTCGAGCCCGCCTTCAATATGCGGATAGCCCTCAATATCAAAAAATACATCATTACCGCTATGGGGCGGGAGTATTGCAAGGCCCCGCTGCGCACCTGCTTCATGTGGCAGGATAATATAATCAGGTTTCTCCTTACCTCTCGATGCGATTTGTAACTTGGCCTGCGCTTTAGCGCGCGCAAAGATATCAGCGCTCATATTAGGTATATTGGTAAGCGCGCTATCTGCCAAAGCCTGCATTGTCATAATGCCCGCTTTCTCCAAATTCTTGACTTGGGAACGAGACACATTGGCGACAAGCGAGAGATGGTCCAGCTCAACAAGCTGCCCATGCGCCAGATCACTCCAGCGGCCATAGCTCTTACTCACATTTGGGTCCGGCAAGCCTTGCGGGGGCGAGGCATGGAATGCCAAAAAAGCTGATTTCAGGTTTTGATAATAGGCAAAATAATTATCGACATTAAGCCGTGCCTCGGTCTCATCGCCTAACACAATAACCATCTGCTTGGGCCTTACGCCCTGAATGGCTTCAAGCATTTCAATATAGCTGCAAAGCTGGACCGCAAAATAAGGTTTCAACTTTTTGGAGAGCTTCGTGTCCCAAACCTCGTAGTGATAATCGCCAAAATTAGAGGCTCCAGGCACGCGAACAAGATAATCTGTTAACCCCCCAAATTGTCCTAAAGATAAATAACCTTGGGTGATTACTTCCTGCCCGGCTTCCATCGCCTGCAATGTAGCTTCAAACATCTGTTGCGGCTTGGCCCGCTTAGTCTCCAATACATCCTTGCCCAGACCCTTAAGACGCTCAGTAAACGCATCCTCATGCGCATAGCCCTTTTTTTGTAGGCTCGCGAGAACCACGTCTTGGGTATCCATCAATTCAGCAATAGACTCATCTTCAAGCTTTAACCGCTCCATTGCGGAGGCGTATTCCGACTCCATAAAGGTTATTAAATCAGTTGGAGAGAACACCAGTTTACTAGATGAGCGGTACATTTAAATTATTTCATTCCTGTCATCAGCACTACAGAATTTCAACGTACCCAATTAATTCAGCGCTATAGCTACCTTCATCGTCCGCAGCTCCTTTGTGACGCAATTCACGAAGAAGAGTGGGTTCAATTATATCAGAAAATATTGAAATACGCTCTTCATCTGTCAGTGAAGATTTAGAAGGCGGGAGATTTATATAATATTGTGCATTGCGTTCAACAGCAGGTAGTCGGGTTCCATCCTTTTTAACTGCAATTGTTTGCACTGAGGTTCTGCGCTCACCACCTTTTCCACTACTTTCCACCCGCCAAAAACATAGGAAAGCTGATTGATCGTCCGAGCTTTTTACACTGAGACCTATTCTCTCTGGTGCAATGTTCTGCCATCTAGAAAGTTCAGCTTGAACTATAGGGTGGTCTATGCCCAGCAAATCAACGGTCTCAGTGTCAGACGCCGTCTCTCTATCCAAAGTAAATGTGATCGCTTTCCCATTTTCAAGGCCCTCTAAAAGATACGTTTGGTCATCCTTCTTCTTCAATGACTGACCCTTATCAAAAACGGATAAAGACATGAATTCAAGAATACGTTTTAAGCCGGTACTTACATCAGAAAGAGGCTGATAATCATCTAAGCTAAAGCCATCTAAGTCTTGGAATAGGTCAAACACGACTTCTCGCGCTTCACGAGCATTAGATAGAGCGGCCTCAAGTTCGACGGATGTCCGTTCGAGTAGTGGGTCAGAAAGAGCGTCTTGATAAAGCTTATCATAGTTTAGTTTTTCAGAAAGTTGCCCTAAAATTTGAGCACGTAGGTCCTCTGCGATATTTCCCTGATCGTCTACTTTTCCAAGTGTACGTGCAATTTCAGTTAGTTTGTCATCAAGAAGTAAGAATATTTTACCCTCGATAGTATCGGACAGCACTAAGTTATAGACTTGTGCTGTATGAGCTTGGCCGTAACGATGTATACGCCCAATACGCTGCTCCATATCCATTGGATTCCATGGAAGATCGAAATTGAATAACACCCGTGCAAACTGTAGGTTTATTCCTTCTCTGCCCGCAGCAGTACAAATTAGAACACGCGGGCCATCCTTGAGTTTAAATCGCTTTTCTGCTGCGGATTTCGCACCATGGTCTCCACCTTTCAAAATGGCTACACCCTGGCCAGGATATTGTTCTTCGATTTCACGAGAAATAAGATCCACTGTGCCTAAATAGGTCGCGAAAATAACTATCTTCTCTTGAGAATTCTGACGCCAAAGGGCTCCAATCCCATCTAATAGCTTCTGAACTTTTGTTTCTCTTTCTCTGGGAAACTGTGCGAGCAAATCTGCAATCCGAAGACGTTCTTCCGGAAGGTGTAAATCAACAACATCTGAGACCGAGTCCTCTATGATTGACGCCGAAAATTCATGGCTATCATTATCAGAAGCCATCTCGAGTGCTTCCTCATCAAGTTTCTTAAGCAGCTTATATTTCAAATCTGAGATAATGCGGTCGGTTTCACTTCGGCCCATAATATCTTTGGGGAGCTTCCATTCTGCATGGATAATTTCTCGGGCCTCATCATAGAGACGTTCACGAGTTTCAATATCCAGCTCTCGATCACGAAGATGCGCTTCATGCAACGTCAGCATCAGCATACGGCGTTTCAATGTTCGCCTTACTGCCGCAAAACTTGATGCGGCAATTTTCTGAAAAATGGCCATTAAAAACCCTAGAGCACGCCCTTGATTGCCTTGTCGTTTCGCAAGATCGAAACCATCGCGTAAATAGTCACGAAGAGCCTCATAAAATCGTTTTTCTTCCTCGTTCATTAGAAACGCTTCGGTGTGAACACCGCGCCTTGCAAAGAGCGGTTCTCCATCTGGTTTGCACGCATCAGCCTTGGTTCTGCGAAACATAACAGTATTCAGTCTGTGCCGATTATGGACCATGTCTTCGGGGTTCCCAAAGAGTGTTGAATCCAAAAGCTGGATAATCATCCAAAATCGAAAATGGTTGCCCTGATGAGGCGTCGCAGACAAAAGGAGTAAATCGCGGGCATGGGACTTTAACGCTTCGCCAAGTTTATAGTTCTCTGTTTTGCGAATCTTTCCACCATTTTTGTGCGCGGTTAAATGATGCGCTTCGTCAAAGACAACCAAATCCCAAGGATCAGCGGCCAAGAGTTTCTTGATACGAGATGGGCGCTTGAGTGTGTCAATACTTGCAATCAGCCTATCATGTTTTGCAAAGGCATTGGTTTTTCTATCTGTAATGTCGCCTTCGGAGCCAAAGACCTCGAAATTTAAATTGAAGACATCATTCAACTCATGGTGCCAATTATTTACGAGCCCAGCAGGTACGACCATAAGTGCACGATTTAATTCACCACGACTCGCCAGTTCTCTGAGAACTAGAGCGGTTTCAATTGTTTTGCCTAACCCTACTTCATCCGCGATGAGGTATCGCCGCGGAGATGCAGTCGCAATTCGGTGAGTTAAAACGACTTGGTGGGGTAGCAAATCAATTCGAGCCGACGTTAGCGCCGAGGCGCTTTCCATTACAGGTAACGAGTTAGCTTCGTGTGAAAGCCAGATATTTCTAGCCCTGCTTTTGTTTGTGCCTACGTTTCTTAATATACTCTCAGTACGTGATACTTCTGATTGGATACTTGATACTGGGACCCGTCGTTCACCAACGGAAAAGAATGCTCTCAGATATCCATCTGATGCAGCATCCAGAATAACTCCAGCTCCAAAATCCGGATGAGATATTCGTCCGCCAGGTAAGAATTTTACGGTATCATTCATTCCGTATCCGTTTAAGTAATTCTGAGATGGAAATATCCGGCTGGTTTTCCACCATTTTCCATTATAATTTCTTGAGGATACTCTCTTGCTTCTCCCCAAAGCAGTCGGCCGAATTCGATATTTTTTTCTCGGTATGAAGCTTGGCATTTCCAACGAATGGCGTCACTGGCCATGCCTGCATGGAAGCGCTGTTGACCTCCGGGGAGCCAAAAAACCAAGGCAGCTTCACCTGAATACGCATCTTGAAATGAGAGGATTAAGGATTTCAATTCGGTGCCAAGCCATGCATCGCCGTCTTGCGGGGGCATTAAATCCAGACAAGCATCGAGACCTGCCACAACAACAGTCTGATCGTCATTGCAAGGAAGAGTCTCTGGCCAAGACTTACTGGCTCGAACAAGCTCCCGAAGGCTCCAGACTTCGTTTGGTTTGGCGATGCTATTCAACGCAATGTCATCCCAAATCCAGCTAACACCACGTCTCTGCCATACTGTGTCAGTTAGCTGCTTCATGCCTCATCCTCCAGAAACAGAGACATTTGTTCAACAGCAGATTTATTCGCTACCGCCCAGCCATTATAAATCGTCATCGCGCGTGAGGCGGCGTTTCTCATAGCTTGATCAGGTGCGTGTTTTGTCAACCACTCCAATAGTCGTTTCAGCGCGGCATGAGGTTTAAAGTTCTCGTTCTTAAGCGTGTCGGAAGCATTTATTCCGCTTCCATCATAACAAGAGCCTATTAGTACAAGCGCTTGATCTAGATCCGACGTAAGGCGTCGTTTGTGTTTGCCCTGCCAATCTTGAGCAAACTCAAGAGGGTCGGTAAAGTAAAAAACCTTTTTCTCTTCATAGGCCCAGTCGCGCCCCGTAAACTCATCGGGTGCAATACCTGAGCCCCGCATCATTTTTTGCATCTGGTCGCGAGCAATCTCCATTTTTCCATTAAATATACCAAGGAACTGGCGCGTTATTGGTTCAGCGTTTAAGGGGGGCGCCTCAGATCCTCTATTCGTGCCTTCATCAATAAGTTGATTAATCCCCACAAGCGCATCTTTAACTGAAATGGCGCGCCCTTCATCGACATAGACCTTTCCATAATGACGAGAAAAATATTCTAGAGCTTTGCCGCGGCGAATAACCTGTAGGTCGGCAGCAGGCAAACCAGCCTTGGCATGGTTCTCGAGCATACCTTGAAGTTGCTTAACATCAGCCAAAACCTCGCGGCGCATGCGTCCCCAACTAACTTCTTTCGGTTCTTCAGTCCGTTTTCGGCAGACATGAATAATATCATACTCAATCGTCTTAGAACCAAATTCGCCATCACCTTTGGTTTCATCTGACCGGATTGGGTAGGTCGCTTCGAGGTAAAAACCTGAATCAAACAAAGACTCGAGCACAGAAACCCAAGGTGCGTCTTCACTATGATGGAATGTGAAGGCCAACATACCACCCGGTTTGAGGGCTCTGTGAGCCTCAGCCCAGCACGCAGTTAGAAGTCGTTGATAAAATCCATCGGAATCATCAGGTTCGCGAGCTTTATTAGCAACAGCCTCCATAGACTTAGGTGTATATTCAGGACCGAAAATATGGGGATATTTATTCTTCAAGCGAAGTCGCATCCACACATGGAAGAAATCAGAAAGTTCTGAATAATGTAAAAGTCCTCCAAAAGGAGGGTCAGTAATAACCAGATCTAGTGACCCGTCGGTGTAATGATCTAAATCAGTCGATGAAGACTGAATGACATCAGCGCCGATTAAAGCATCACCTGGATATACCTTTTCACTTTTACCCATAATTTCGTAAGCTAACTCGGGGTGAGTGCGCTTAAGAGTCTCAACGCTTACTAATTCCCATGGATTATCAGCCCATTTTTTTGCCTTATCAAGAACTTTAATTGTCGAAGTCCATGGACCGTACCCCAGTGGAGGGAACATTCCGACCTCCACAACATTAGATTTGGGGTGAAAGTTACTATTAGACATAGCTGGTGCTAATTTATCTAATTTCATGTGCCAAAAGGCGAACATGTTTTGATTGCGTAAAAAATTCTGAAATGCTCCCAGGACAAACTCACGAACCTTCCAATCATAATTTCCTACGTTCTCGATCGCTTTTAGCAGTTGAGAAATTGCAAGAAGTTGGCGTGGGTTAAACATCGTCCACCAATGAGTGAACCCGTGATTGGGAACGCCGCCCTGCAGATGATGGGTCATAAAACCGTAAGGTAGCTCTGATTTCGGCCAGAAGTCAGCCAAATCAGTTTCTTTTCGACGATCCCATTCTGCTAATGCCGCATCATATTGTGCAGCCAATCGATCCTTATATGGTAAGAAGTACCGTCCACCATAGGGTGTCTTTTCTTCTTTTCGATGTGATGAAAAGGCTTGCACTGCATAACCAGCCATTGGGCCAGTTTTTTGAGTGGCTTTGATTGTTTTAAGAACATCTTGAACCGTGCCGCATGAACCGCAAGCATAACTAGATTTTTTAGGAACTGTGCCTCCATTTTTGCTCGTTTCAAATGTTACTTTAGTTTCTGGACAAGTTACAGTATCAGGCAGATCGCCGCGTACCTCTAGCAAACGTAATTTAGAAGCGCGTTCGGCATTCCAAGCAGATGTTGACTTTACATTGTCTTGGGCCGACCCACCATATTGGCTACCGTCAGGAGCTGACTTTGCGCTTCCAGCCAACCATTCCGGATGCACGAGGAGAGTAAGATTAATCTTCTTGTTTTTACCCTTTCCCAGCTTCGTAATTTCGACATGGCCACAACTCGGACAAATGCAGTGGCCTTTAGAACTGAGGATTGAGTAAGGAGTTTCATCTGGAGAGATATAGAGCGGAACATCCGGTGCCATACGGGCCTCAGCCGCTTCGACGTCAAACTGAGCATCACAAGATTTGCAATTATGATTCCAATGTTTCACCGAGATGCTTTTCACCGCCATAACTGGACTAGTCATAATTGGGGTGCGGTGCCCACAGCCCGTTACCTGACATGGACCATGTTTGGACCAGAATGTGTAAATGATTTCTGGGCCTTCGTAGTCATAGTCTTTGCGCTCATCAGGCGTTAACGCTAGCGGTTCAAAGGTCGGCTCCATCGCCTTACCGCTGGGCTTGTGTGTCCAAACGCCTTTTTCCCCATTGGGCCCATCGCAATAATAATAAGGCATGATTTGGGGTTTCACCTCTGCCTCAATATCCGCTAATAGAGCCTTCACATCATCGAGATCAACATCCGCCAATTCCTGCTTCACGACGAACCAGGCTACTGGATTGAGGTCATTGCCCGACATCTGCATACCAAGCCGCGAGCCTTCAACTAAGGTAGTGCCCCCGCCCATGAAAATATCAGCAACCTTCAGGTGTTTGAAGGCACCCTTCTTTTGGTGATTAGCGTAGTAATTGTCCCAAACCAGCTTGGCCGCATGAGAGGGATCATCGGGGGCCTTTGTTGCAGCTGCAATTAGCATTGAGCGGAAAACACTTGATCGCCGACGTGCCCACCATTTTGACATTTGGTAGATTGGCTTACCCGCATTCCCTTCAATGATCGCTACTTGGTTTACAGGCAAAATAGGGAAATCAACTTCAAGGCACGTCTTGGGGCGGTTAGGATCATTAAAGTCCACCGTTTCCAGAGCGACAGCTTTACCAGCGCCAACGGCTTTCGCAACTTCTTGAGCAATAAATTCTTTTTTAGTCGCCATAGCGTTTATTCCTTACTTAGAAATTTCAACAAAGGGCGACAGCACTTCGAGTAGAGATAATCCGCCATGAGCAAGCGTGGGGTAGCCGCCAGGACTGCGCCATTTCCATCGACCGACGGCCAAAAGGTGCTCTCCATGAGGCGTGGTTGCATTCATTGCGACGGGAGGAATAAAAGGCCCGAGATCCTTATGTCCGCTGGAACTACGACCGCTTTTGAGCGCCGTTTTGAGATAATTAGCTTGGGCACTTGGGGCATCATGAAACAACCCAGTAGCGGCATAACCGTGATCAGAGGTAACAACCAAACGTCGTCCAACAGCTAGTCGTTCTACAAAGGCCCAAAAGTCGTCACTGGTCAGTTGTTCCGCGACGTCTTGAGTAAGATCGCTCAAGCCCTGACCCGCACCTGAACCGTCATGAATTTTACTGTCAGGCCAGTGATGCCAAAATATCCAATTAGGTGTTGCATCTACAAGACCAATGCAATCTCTCCATGGCAAGTCAATTGACTCTGTTTTTGAAGGTGTCAGCTTGTGATTGCGACTGGCCCCATCATTTTGCAATTTGCTTCGACTACCTACACCAATGGCTTTTGCAAACGAGTTCGTATCGCTAGGCATTTCCGAAGCATGTGCATCTACATTGTGCAAAGTAAAGCCGTGCGTTTGCGCTCCCTCAATTAGCCAAGGCAGCTCACGCAGACTAAGACCATCAAGTAGGAGCACAGCTTTAGCGGTATATGGCTCTTTCCACCACCTCGCCAGCCTGTCAGACGTTCTTTCAACGTCTTGACCGAAACTACGCCACAAATCCCAAGCAGCTGAAGACAAGAAGTGGTCGAGATTTCCTACCTGCTGGTCACGCCGCGTAACATCGCCAGCGGCGGTTTCTATGCAAAGCGAAGGGGTGCAAATCGCGAGGACTTGCTCAACAATTTTACCCCACGCTTCTTTCGAGGATTTTTGTGTCAGCTCTTGAAATTCATTCTTACCAAAGGCCATTAATTCTGGTCCTTATCTACGGTAAGGTCAAAAGTCATTCCAGCGGGCAGGTCTCTAAGGAGCTCTTTAATTTGCGCTCCCGATGCAGCCCCTATTGAAAGCGTAATATTAGTAACAGGCGTTGCAGGGCCTATACCCCACACCTCCAGTTTACCAATCAGGTTCAATGGAGATGTGGCGGGGGCGGTCAATGTAACTTTCTGGGTCGTTATAGCATCTTCAAAAATTTCTCCATTGCCGTTTTCAGAAACCGTGTCTCCTGAGCCGGATTGAGAGCCACCTGTTGGAGTCGAACCATCATTGCCCAGTATAATTGGGCTGGAAGGATCAGTAATCGACTCGACGAATACTGGAGGCGTGGTTCCACCTGATGACGGAACAGCCGAAGGCGGTAACAATTTCACTTCATCAAGCTGGCGTCCAGTGTAAGACAGTTTCGAACGAAGCCGTTTCCACGCGGTTTCTTCATCCTCTCCTGCATGAGCCTGCAAATATTCCAGACCACGAAGATCAATTGCAATTTTTCCCCGCGCACAAGCTCGAACAATTCTTTCCTTCATGTCAGGCTCTCCGAGCCAAGGAATGCAATCAAGGCCGCCGGCACGAGGCTCTTGTAATTCACGCAAAAACTTACCTACAGAAGTGTGTTCGATTGCAGCTTTTTGCACTAAATCATAAAAGTCTTCAGGTACAAAAAGATCGCTTACAAGCGTATCCGATATGGCCTGAGGAATCTTAGAGCCCGCTTCACGCAGCGGCTCTATATGAAACTCGCATTGATCTGGCGACGCAAAATTCCAATGTTTCATTACAGCAAACCTGCTGAAACGACGCTTTAAAATATCGCGTAGTTCATTTTGATATTTTGACTGCAATTTTCGATACTCTGTATTTTGTCCAGCCCACTCTTTGGCTTTCATTGCCGCACGAGCTAAGATGACTAAATCCCGGTCGTAAAATACATTTGTCGAATTTGAACTTGGCACGACAAATCGCACAGTATTGCGCCCGCGTTGTAAATGCGTCTTGACCCATTCCCCTAGCCTCGCATGTATTTTATCAGGTTCTTCAGGAAGAATAAGAACAGGTATGCGATTGTCCCAGTTTTCGGGACGTTCAGCATCCTCAACTCCAGACCAAGGATTATTGAGCCAACCCTTAGGAAGGGAAATTACTCGGTAGTTTCGTGCAACATCTTCCGATCCACCAACAACATAGCGAATTTCCTTGGCCAACTGTATTTGATCTGAACCATCTTTGAATAACTTATCATTCCTCGCAGTTGCCATTAGCTTGGCTTGAGGATTTTCTTCCTCTTTAAAAACTAGTCGAGAGCCCTCTTGGTGTATGTTAAAACTATTCTCTACAACTGTTGCTACTTCCACTTGAAAAGCGTTGTCATCAATAGCGTCACTTTGTGTGACATCTGCTTGCAATGTATTGGGCTCAGCACCGGCGATACCTCCGGCAGCAATCGACCGTAACCACAAGGCTCCCATAATATCATATAAATGAGGTGTTTTACTTGAGTGACTTGGCACCGCCTCCATTACAGCCACAACATTTCGATGAGCCTTTTCTCTTAAAAGTCGGTGTTGTTGGTTAGCAACGGAGTCCAAAAGTGCACCAATGCCAGCAGACTCATCATCTAGTCTAAAATCGGCGGCCGTCAGAACAGGGGTTTTTTCTCCTCGACTCTTAAATAAATTTGCCAGAATTCTAATCAGGTCACGGGTCTCTTGAGCATCGGAAGCAACAAGTACCTGGTCTTCAAGCAGCTGCAATAAGTGAGGCGCATAAGGCCATGCCTCAACAAAGTCTCGCCTCTTTCGGTCATGTTCAGAATTGGGTACGTCCAATAGACGAAAATATTCATCTACATGCACACCTACTGCCTGATTTATCGCAAGATCATCAATTTGAAGCCGATTTTCAAAAAGTCGATGGAGTAGCATTCTTCTCCTGTCACTTTGAATCCGCTCAGAACTACCTCCAGCCTTAAAGTCTAACTGAACAGGATTGACCCTGTGAATTTGCTGATAAGCATCCGTGTCACCGTTGCGAACTGAAACTACAAGGGCCAGTAGATCTGGATGCTCCTTAGCGATTTCAGAAAGTATTTGAATAAAATTGAAAGCCCAAGTCCTCCTTGGATATTGTTTTGTATTTGTTAGGCCGTCGAACCAAGTTTGAAATTCATCAAACAGTAACATGGTAGGGCTGTGACGAAGGAGCTCGAGTATTAACTCATCTGACGGGATATCTGTTTTAGCCTCTCCCATACCTTCCCATTTACCCTTAATGTACGCTCCATGTGGATGACGATCAAAGAGGATATCCCAAAGAAATTTATATCTTTGCCGGTGCAGACTCTCACCAATCACTAGCATGCTGCTTCTTAGCGGAATTTCGCCCATTGCTTTGTCTTCTAAAGTCGCGCCCCACTTGTTCAGCCATTGTTTTGTGGAATCAGGATCATTTACCGCATGAAACAAAGCTGCCATGATGTGCGACTTGCCCAATCCACGTTCCCCGATAACAACAACAGGTCTGCCTTTACCGGGCCCTACGGCCTCAATACCCTTTAGCAAATCATGCGTAGGATAAGTAATTTCAAGAAAGTCTTCAGCATTTACTTGGGTCGCCCCAGTTTCGTTATTATTAGAAAGTTCTATTGCCGTGCCCTTTAGGCGACGGTTTTTGAATTCTGTTCTTAAATTTAGACCTAGCATTTCCGTTCCCAATTTTATGTCCTGTTAAAGACTGTGTTTTTACACCTTATTGCGCAATCGCAGAGGAAGGTATTTGTCATTTCCAGTGAGCGTATTCTATGATGACTTTGACGTACCGTTTCATTGTCTAATAGAATATATCTACGCTGTTTAATTATTTTGATTATGTATGTTGGATAGACATACCCAATCAGAATCAGCTTTCCCAACCTTGCGTTCTTAGAACATTCCCACCCAATCCCTGAAATGATTTCTGTCTGCAGGTCAGTACAATCACTTGAACGTCTTTGGCCACAGCATTGAGGGTATCAAACATTTCCTTAATTCGGTAGTCATCAGAGAAGACCAAGGCATCATCCAAAATTACAGGCGTCGGATAACCTTGTTTAGCTTTCAACCGCGCGAACACCAGTCTAGTCAGAACGGCTATTTGCTCTTGCGTTCCGCCACTCAAGCTTTCGATTGTTTCCTTCACGCCATTCCGAATAATATCACTTGCCGCAAAATCTTCTCCAAATTCAAACTCAATACCCGGAATAACTTGACGAGCCAGCGGACCAATCTCTCTAATTACTGGTTCAAATAGCTTTTGTTTTTCACTCATCTGGCATTCGACAAGCGTCTCTCTTAACAGTTTCAGAGCTTCGGCTTCTGCTTCAAATGAGTTCACTTGACGTGTCGTCGCTTCGAGTTCACCTCTCACATTATCAAGGGCTTCCTCGACGCCGTCTTGAAATCTTAAGGACAGTCTTTCTTTTAAAGCGATTTGTTTTCCATCAAGATCTTTACGGCGTTTTGAATTATTCGCAATCGCCTGAGTAATTCTATCTATACCTGATTTTATCGATTCCATATTTGGCATCGACTTCATAAAGGTCTCTAATTCAGAAACCGCCTTGTCAAAGCTAATTTTTCGCTCCGTAAAAGTCGTTTCGAGACCTTTAATTTTATTGTCAAAACTATCCACCGGTCCTAACTCGGTAGCTAATTCCCTCCGGTTTTCTCTGTGTATATTAGACGCGCCTTCAATCCCGGTACGGCTATTAATTTTCTCTTGGATAAAAGCGTCAATAGCAGTTAGTTCGCCTTTCAATTGCATCTCTTCATCCAGAGATTTATCTAACAGCTCTTTAGCCTCTTCGACTGACCCTTTTGTCTCACCAACATCCCCAATTTGACTTTTGAGAAGAGCAATATTTTCATCTAGTTTATCAATACCCTTAGGGGCGTAGCTCAATATTTCTTTTTCAATATTATCTCTTTCAAGTTTTACAGAAAATCTCTCTTTCTCTAGCTTTCGAGCCTCCGCAATTGAACTTACGTCATATTTAGAGAGTAAACTTTCGAGGGCTGTTTTCGCATTATCGAACCTTCCTTGAGTGTCGCCTTCAGCGCTCAATGGATTGATGATCTCAACAGAGACAATGCTTTCCATTTCGAGCACAAGCCGGTCCTTAACCGGCAAAGAAGCTCCATCTTCTATTTCACCAAAATCAGAGGTCTTGAACTTAGAGGTATTGCCCGGCGCATATTTCACTCTAGCCGTAACTTGCGAACTTTGCAGTAATTCAGTCGCTGTCTTTAATTCGCCGTCAGCTTGTTCAATTTCTCGAAGAACTGGGTTATCTATCTTAAGGCGTTCAATTTTCTGCGCCAATTTCAGAAGGTCTTTATGTTTTGACTTTGCGACGTCTAGATCAGACGTCCTTTGCTTCAGAGTTTCACGTGCTTGTTTTACTCGCACAGCGTCCTTGGCCAATTCATGATTGGCCCTTAGCGCCTTAATTTGGCCTTGGAGAGACTCCAGCTGCTTTGACACTTCTCCACGTTCTTTTTGTTTCTGATCGATTAGTTTTGTGAGGGCAGCGTGATCGCCGTCTGCGCGGCCAAGTTTGACGTCTATTTCACGAGCTTCTTCTATTTGCTTTGTTGTTTCATTTAGAATCCGCTCTGCTGATTGATACTCAGATTCAGCAACCATCTTTTTGGCTTTTAAAGTGCTCTTTTCACTTTCCGAGACTAGCGCCTTGTCCTTATTTTCTTCATATGTTTCGAGCTCTTTTTTGAGCTCGGATACACTGTCATCGTGTTTCCATTGCGAAATCTGTCTTTCGACATCAGCCAAGTCCATTAAGTCGCGCTCAACTTCCCGGTACTCAGCCTCGAGCTTTACCCAAGCCTCCTGCAGCTCTCCTTGTTCATTAAGAGCGGCCTTATAAGCCCGCATCGGTTTCAGCGTCTTGAGAGATACAAGAGCTTCAAGTTCTTTTTCAGCTCTAGAAAAAACTTCTCGACCCTTACGTCCGCTAATCATGCTAGAGACTTCGTTGTCTAAGACACCTGAGAAAATCTCCTGATCTTCGCTAGTTTGTGACGGTTTTTTCAAAGAGTCGCCTTGAGACACCCAAAGCAGACTAGTCGCGCCAGAGTTTTTTCCTTCAATGCCCAACAGCTCTTTGAGCTTATCTTGAGCATCATCACCACCAATCATGCGTCCTGTTGTCAAATCCGTTAAATGCGTTTCTGCTTTTGACAAAAACCGCTTGAACAACCTAAATTGCCCATCCGCATGATGGATATCAATTTCAATCTCAGGCGCTGCGCCGGAAATATTAGGACGAAGCGCCTCAATACCATTAGCACCTTTTGACTTAGAGCTATGCTTGGTTAGAAGTCCGTGCCTTAAGGCTTCGAAAATTGTAGATTTCCCAAACTCATTGGGTTCCGAAAGAACATTCAAACCCGCATCAATAGGTTCGATACAAAGTCCTTCAGGGCCAATTTTTTTTACGTTCCTCAATCTTATCGCGCGGATCTGCATTAACTGCTCCCCGCATAGCTTAGGAGGAGCTGTAGAGCGCGTTCGGCTTTCTGGCGATCCACTCGTGCATAAGCATCATCATTCTTACGCTCGAGCAATCGATCTGCTGCCTCTCTTAGGCTTCCACTTAATGCCAGATCATCAAAATCGTCCTCAGAATATGTTGTCTCCAAACGCGCAAAATCCACTTCCAAGAGGCTCAACGCTTCAGTTTGACTGGAAAGGTGGTCTTTAATTTCTTGCGTTTTGGGTGCAGGGAGACTTCCTCGGACTTGTATACGGCCGAGAGTTCGTCTTGCCGGGATATCACCATCTAGTAAATTCTGAAAAGCTGCCGCAATATCAGTATCGGGCAATACGTGAACCTCATTTCCAAACCAATGGAATTGAGTTGTCTTCAGGCGTTCAACGACTGGCGTTACGCCTTTAGCTGCGATCTCAACAGATAAGACGTAACCAGGATCATTTGAACGGAAAGAGTCTATCTCTGGCGTTCCGGAATAGAAAACTCTGTCGGTTACGTTTATTTGCCCGTGCCAGTCACCAAGTGCGAAGTAATCCAAATCAGCATCTTTGACTCTATCAATAGCTGAAATTACACATTTTTGAGACGACTCTGATTTTCCTTCAAAATCATGGATGCTCCCATGAGCAATAGCGATGCGGATTGCGCTATCTGGCACCTCAGCGCTATTCATCCACTTCGTGTTATCTCGTCCGGGGTTTTTTGAATACCAGGGGGCGGGTAATAAAAAGCAGTCTTTTTCGATCTCAAAAGGCTTCTCCTCCAATAAAGGAATAACATTTTCAGGTAGCTCACCCAATCGGCTCCATAACCCATTACTTCGATTTGGATCATGATTTCCGGGCAGAAGATAGAAGGTCACAAGTTTAGACGCGGCCATAACATCAAGTGATTGACGCACAGTTTTAGGATTAGGTATCTCTTGGTCAAAGACATCCCCCGCGACCAGAACATGAGGCGCACCTTTAGCTTTGGCCACATTTGCTATCGTTTCAATTATATCGATGCGAGCCTGTCGAAGTTGTTGAGACAAGCCATCCTCAAATTGAGATAAAGGCTTCCCTAATTGCCAATCAGCCGTGTGAATAAATTTTACCAACGTTAGTCCTTCACGACAGGGTAAGATGGCATGTCCCAATCACCGTCTACGTCTTCCATCATCAGCTTGATGAAAACCGGTACAAGTGTTTCAAGCAATGCTGTGCAATCTCGAACCTGATATCGATTAACGCGACTTTGCCAAGTCGCGCCGCCATGGATTATCTGATTTCGCAGTGTATAAATTCGCGGAAACAGACTAGATAATATGTTGACCGTGTCCTGAGTCATGAAAGACTTTTGAGTGAGTTTTTTTGAAGTATTAAACCACATTTCCCAATCGCTTTTAGACACTTCTCCTTGCTGATAGCGCCAGAAGGGAGCAAATACATATTTGTTTTCAAGAAGAAGACGCACCGGCCCTGAAAACTCTGACCAAATTGTCTTGTATATGATTTTGTTGGTATCAAGCTTTACTAGTCGGTCAAAGAACGACTTCATTTGGTCTTTTTCAGATGATTCATCGTTTTCTGACACGGCCTTGGCGTAGGCCGCATTAAAGGCAATCCAGTACAGGATAAATTTTATATCCAAATCATCTTCGATTTCAGCAGGTTTTAGCCAGGATAAGGCGCGATGCACTCTCAACGATAGAGATTCGGGATAGTTCGCCCCGTCTCGAATTTCTCTGTGTCGCGCCTTTAGAGAATCAAATGTAAATGTCTGTTCCATCAATTCAACTCCCTCCCAAAAGCAAGATTACAGGATTAACCAACTCTTAATGAATGATTACTGAACACTCTCTGTAAAGTACAATATTTTTAAAAGATAATTTTTGATTGTATAGCTGATTAGCTCCTATTCGAGTATACGATACCGCGTCTAATTCTTAGAGCGATCAACCTTCCGGCCGATTTTCTCAACCGCCTCCCTCAAGGGGCCCGAAGCAAGGTGAGCATATCTAGCTGTAGTGCGAGGCTGAGAGTGTCCGAGCAAAGCTCCAATCAATGGTAGAGACATACCGCCCGACACGGCGATACTTGCAAAAGTATGACGCAGATCATGCAGCCTAACATCGTCCAAGTCAGCGGATGCCCTGATACGTCGCCATGACTTTTGTAAATTGACGATATGCTTCCCCGGTTTTGCGCCGCAAATAACATATGGATTATCAACCTGACGGGCAATTGTTCGCAGAATCTCTTTTGCGGGCTCATTCAGATATACACTTTTTTGACCTGTTTTAGAGTCCGGTAAATCAAGTGTGCCCATCTCCCAATTTATGTACTCCCATTTTAATGAGAGTATTTCGCCAAGCCGCGCTCCGGTTAAACTAAGTAGTCTTATTGCAAAGATAGCATATTCTGAAATCACGCCATCTTCATTTGCTTTATCGAGAGCTTCGTTCAATCGATCTTGCTCTATGCCGGATAAAAAGCGTTGTCGTTTTTTCTCTTTGTATTTATCTATAAATCGGCATGGGTTTTTACCCTCCTCACGATAACCAAATTTTTCACACCAGTTGAAAAACTTCGAAAGCACAGACAGCACACGGTTGCCAACATATGGCTTATCATTGAGGGAATGATGCAAACGAGCAACATCTTGGCGAGACACTTGGTGGACAAGCATGTGGCCTAAATTCGGTTGTATATAGAGCCGTATATTGCGTGTGTAATCCTCTTGTGACTTAGGCTTCAGTCGAACTTTAATATGCTGCTCATCGAACTTTTCTAACAAAGTTGACATTGAGCTGTCCGCTCGCGCTTTATCAATTTCAGCAGCTGGGTCCATGCCAATTGAAACTTGGCCAAGAGACTGCTTCGCGGCGACCCTCGCCTCTTCAGTCGTCAGATTGCCATGAGCACCGATCGTAACTCGTCGCGTTCGACCTTTCCGGCCTCCAAGTCGGTATTGCACCAAATACACCTTACGTCCGGAGGGGGTGACTTTTAGGCCAAATCCTTTTAAAGAAGAGTCCCAAAGATAGGCATCTTTCTCTTTTGGCTTTGCCGCATCGACGATACGTTTTGTAAGTCTAACAGCCATATTAGTGCTCCTCTACTACCAATCTCCAGTAAGCACATAGTAAGCACGCTGGCATAAAACGACAACCCACACGAGGAAACTCAGGGTAACTCAAATAACTGTTTTTATTGAGTTTTTCACTTAAATAGACACTTGAGGAAACTCCAGAAAACACCCAAATTGTATTTTGTAATCAGGGGGTCCGCGGTTCGAGTCCGTGTGGGGGCACCATTTTTCTCAATAAAAACAATAAGTTAGATGATTTTCGACGATCGTCAATTTTGTACAAAAAACTCAAGGGACCAAATAGGGACCAATTGAGGGTGATTTATGCAGTACTGTGGTGCATTTCAGCAGCGTTAAAGCTTCGTAAGAATTCGCAAATTCCCTATCTTAGCAGTCGCTCTGAACCCGGTTTCAAAGCGAAGTGAAAAATTGTAAATACGAGCAGTAAACATTTCCTATGGCAGATGATGCTCGACTTCGATTGGATGACCATAGAGCATATGTGATGACCGGATTGGATCTCCAGGAGAGTTTTCCGGGCGGACGTTACGAAACGAATACTATCGTATTGATAAAGCTTACCAGCGGTTTAAATGAGGCGACTCTAATCCGCTCAGTTTTGGGCCGCTCGGGGGGCAGAGCGGACCTCAGCAAGCACGAAATCTCGAACATTACCAGCGGCCGTTACGGAGCGATTTTAGGACGCTCAGTTAATGCCAAATTTGAGGGCAAATAGGCGCATAGGTGGCCAATTTGAAACCCTTACGATAAAGACCGCAGGCGCAGGTAATCAGTGACCGCTATGGTCCATCTTTGCATCGAGACAGTCTTTACCGTCAGTATCGGTGTTGCAAATCGCGGTGATGCGGTAGCTTCCATCACGGCCTTTTTTAACCATGAAGCTAACATTATCGTCTTTTTCGTAACCGGACAGATCGGCCGTAGATGTGATGCCAAAGCCCATCGTCATTGCGCCCATACCAACGCCGTCAATTGCTTTATGATCAATCGTCGCTTCTGAACCGTCAGGACTAATAGACACTACAACACCTGTTGTATGGCCGGTATCGCCCATCGTTTTTGCATCATCCATTGTGCTGTGGTCCATTTTAGAATGATCCATATCGCCGGAGCCGCCGCAAGCAGAAAGGCTTATTGCGGCTAAGGCCGTAAGTGTGAGTTGAGTTAGATGTTTCATGCGGTTTCTCCTTCAAGCGTTGCATGTGTTGGTTTTGGTGATATTGGTAATTGGCGACCGACCCAGATGAAATAGATGGCCGGAATGACAATGAGCGTCAGCAGGGTTGTTGAAATCATCCCACCGAGCATAGGCAGAGCGATACGCCGCATGACATCAGAGCCTAAGCCTTCAGTTAGGAATATGGGGGCTAAGCCTGCCATGACTGTGAGAACAGTCATTAGTTTAGGCCGTACACGTAGCGCCGCGCCGTGGCTCACCGCTTGGAAAAGATCATCGCGTGTTTTGGGGCTGTCCGTGCGCACTTGTTGATCAATGTAGAGCAGCATGACCACGGCGGTTTCAACAGCGATGCCGCCCAAAGCGATAAAACCAACAGCCACCGCAACAGAAAGGTTATAGCCCGCCAAATAAACGGCCCATAAACCACCAACGAGCCCGAATGGCAGAGACAGCATGATAATCAGTGTGCGGTCGAGACGGCCAAAGTGGAGCATTAGGAGCAGAAAGATAAGACCGATAGCGGCAGGTATTGCAATTTTTAGACGTTCATTGGCGCGCTGTAATTGCTCATACTGACCCGACCATCCAATGGCGTAGCCCGGCGGCAGGGTGACAGCATTTGCCACAATGTCCTTTGCCTCAGCTACATAGCCCCCAAGGTCACGTCCCGCGATGTCGACAAAGACCCATCCCGTAAGACGCGCGTTTTCAGACCGGATCATCGGCGGCCCTTCAGTGTAGGCAACGCTTGCAACTTCGCGCAGCGGTATATGCGCGCCCGTTGGTGTGGGAATGAGAATGTTCTCGATGTCCGCATCCGTTTCGCGGAAGGCCCGCTCATATCGGAGCATGATATTATAGCGCTCACGTCCTTGCACCGACTCGGCCAAGGTCATCCCGCCAAGCGCTGTTTGGATAACGCCTTGAAAAGTCCCCATGTCGATATTGCGGCGCGCCAGTTCCAATCGGTTAGGCGTAATCTCAAGATATTTACCGCCGAGAACACGGTCAGCAAAAGCAGACCGCGTGCCGGGGATGTCGGTGACAACGCCTTCAATTTCACGCGCGATAGCTTCAATCTGAGTAAGGTTGTCACCTGTCACCTTAATGCCAATAGGCGTGCGAATACCTGTTGAGACCATATCCATCCGAATTTTGATCGGATAGCCCCAAGAGTTTACAAGGCCCGGCATTTGAAGCCGGCTGTTTAGATCATCAACAATGCCGTCGGCAGTCATACCTGCGCGCCATTCTGATTTAGGTTTTAGCTTAATCCAGCTCTCAATCATGGTCAGCGGCGCAGGATCAGTTGCCGTATCGGCACGTCCTGCCTTACCGAAGACTGCCTCCACTTCAGGAACAGTTTTAATTACGCGGTTAGTTTGGCCCAGAATTTCACGCATCTTAGTTGAGGAAACGCCCGGCAAGGTCGTCGGCATATATAGCAGCTCGCCCTCATAGAGCGCGGGCATGAATTCAGTGCCTAACCTTTGGGCCGGAATAATAACGCTCGCTGTAATGATCAGGGCGATGAGCACAGTCACCCATTTGAACTTAAGCGCTGCCCAGATGACGGGTTTATAAATCCAGACAAAGAAACGGTTGAGCGGGTTGGCTGTCTCAGGCCGCATTTTGCCGCGCAAAAGCCAGATCATCAGTACAGGAATAAGCGTAACGGATAGCAAAGCCCCGAAGGCCATTGCATAGGTTTTGGTGAAAGCGAGCGGTGAGAAGAGCCGGTAGCTCTCGCCAGTTAGAGCGAAGACAGGCAAAAAGGAGACGACGATAATCAACAGCGAGAAAAAGAGACCGGGGCCAACTTCCTGCGCGGCTTGAATTAGCACGCGTTTGCGCGTTGGCTCATCAGGTTTCTCTCCCAAGTCTGAGAGTTTTCGCACCCCGTTTTCGACCATGACAATGGACGCATCCACCATCGCGCCAATCGCAATCGCAATGCCGCCTAAAGACATGATGTTGGCTGTTACGCCTTGGCCCGACATGATGATTAAAGCCCCAAGAACGCCCAGCGGCAAAGTGATCACCGCGACAAAGGCGGCCCTAAAATGCAGTAAAAAGAGAAAAATGACGAGCGCTACAACAAGGCCTTCTTCAATCAGCTTCTTTTTCAAATAGGACACAGCCCCCTCTATGAGCGGCGCGCGGTCATAGACTGTGACGATCTCAACACCGTCCGGTAGCCCGCGTTGTAATTCTGAGAGCTTATCTTTGACCCGGTCAATAACCTCCAAGGCGTTTTCGCCGTCACGCATGACAATAATGCCTGCCACGGTTTCGCCTTCGCCGTTGAGCTCGACAATACCGCGCCTAAGCGCTGGCCCTTCGACAATGCGGGCCACATCCGATAATATCACAGGTGTCCCGTCTTCGGCCAAAACCACGACTTGTTCTAAGTCGAGCGCTGTTTTGACGTAGCCTGATGATCGGATGACATATTCAGTCTCGCCTTGCTCAAGCACGCGTCCGCCAACCTCGCTGCTTGCGGCGCGAATGGCGCGAGCAAGCTGGTCGATAGATACGTTAAACGACTCTAATTGATTAGGGTCGATGAGGACTTGATACTCCCGTTCAAATCCGCCGACGGAGGCCACTTCTGAAACGCCTTCTACGCCTGAAAGCTCTAACTTTAAGAACCAATCTTGGAGAGACCGTAGCTCCGCCAAATCTGTCTGCCCCGTCTTATCGACTAAGGCATATTGGTAAATCCATCCCACGCCTGTTGCGTCGGGCCCAATTTGAGGATTGGCATTTTCAGGGAGTTCAGACCCAAGAC
>Ga0209185_1000798_pt1 | contig 32440 bp, 21 predicted proteins | sample SidtaG_2_FD_187425 | JGI IMG/M metagenome (GOLD analysis project Ga0209185, IMG submission 187425) | Marine algal microbial communities from Sidmouth, United Kingdom - Sidmouth_Asex2 metaG (SPAdes) (version 2) | ecosystem: Host-associated > Algae > Red algae > Unclassified | place: Sidmouth... | reverse complement strand
ACAAAATCACATCAGATTCTTACCATGCACCAGATCATCGCATAACTTAATAAATCGATCTATCTCTCTCTCCATATCTACAGACTCCACGATACTGCCCAGTCTGTACATGATGATGCTGTGATCCATGGCCTCATATGTCCAGCCTTTATGATCACCTATATGATCTAGAAAATCTACATTGATCGTCTCTTTAAAAAGTTCGGGCTGATCAGTGTTAATCTGATAGCTCTCGTCAAACTCTGGCGTTGTCGTTAGGATAATCGGCTGTACAGACTTACCGAACATATTTTTTAAGATGCCACCTCTTGGCTCGATCATGAAAGAATGGAGAACTAAGTCTGGATTAGTATACTCAAAGATGGTAGTCCTTCTCTTACCGAAATCAAAATGAAGGAAATCAAATACTCTAAAGCCTCCTTTCAGTTGCTTATGCTTGAAACTGATCATGGCTTTAAGCCGCTTTTTGGACTTACCATCGAATAATCTGAAGCCATTGAGCGAGATCACATCTTCTTCAAACTTACGTCTTCGTAAAAATTTCCATCGGTATTCTTTTGCCAAGGCTCGCTGGCTCGCAATCCGCGGATCTTTGTTAAAAAAATAATCTACAATATCTAATACGCTTTTCAAAAGATAGGGGTCTGGATTAGGCTGTGATCAACTGAAGATGAATATAATAATAATTAGAAGATGTGAAAGTATCCTGAAGTGATGATCAAGAATCTGCAAGTATAGCGAAGGTGCTGAGGCAATAAATTAGTGATACCCGCAAGCATAATTGCTATTCTGCTGAGCCTCTAGCGAGTCATTAAAATAGACTATACCTACTCGACAGCAGCGATGTCTTCATGCGCCCAGAAGAATATGACTTGGCTATTAGTGTAATCGAAAAGGACCTTATCCGCATCCAGTGAGGTCAGACTCAAAATCCCATCAATCTTCTGCCCACTCCGATTATCCTGTAGTAGAGAAAGATCACGATACAGTACAGCCATATCTTTTATCGTGACACGATTGAGTGATAGCTCTTCGATAATGTAATCATCCGCCACGATTGATGATTTATTCTTTTGGTGCAGATGCTTCAGCGACTTTTTATAACTGTAATCGAAGACAGATATATTAGCCCCCGAATCCAGTAACAGTGTATAGCTTTGGTCTTGTATCTGAACGTCTATAGATGACTGATTGTCATGAGTCGTCATAGCCGACTTGATAATGGTGTGAGAAAGTGAATTGATATTGAGTTGTGGTGATTGATCGCCTAAGAACGACACTTTCATCTCTGTATAGTCGATCAGAATATTATAATTCATCATGGCCTGAGTGCCGATCAGTCCATCTATGTCAGTGCCCACTATTGCTTCTATTTTTTTCATATCAAACTCCAGAGCTTCTATATTCTCCATTTTGATACCGCCTAATTCAAATTTAGCCAGATTAGTCTCGGAGGCAGTTGCTGAAAATTCAGTAGAGCTTAGTTCGATGTCTCCTTTACCTTCTACCCCGTCGATAGCGATGAATGAGCAGCCAGTGTCCAGTATATATTTACCTCTGATGTGATCTACTGACGCTTCTAAAAGAATTAAGCCATTGACCAAATCAAAGTTGATGGAGAAACTTTCTGTACCATTATTCATATACTTACCAGGACTGTCAGACCCTAAAAGGCCTACTTGGCCCATCAGAATGGACATGATAAGTGAGCTGAAAAGCTGATATATTCTTTTTGTTTGCATTGGATGAATATCCAAATTAAACATTTATTTACTTTTAAGCAACGATTTAGACACATTTAGGTAACATTAAGTTAACATTGAACTTTATACGTCACTTTAGAAGATTGAGCATTTTGGTTTGATGAATTAAAAAAAGGGTTGCTCTTCCGTCAAAAAGCAACCCATGGTTATATATATAAAAATCAGAATAAACCGTGTTAGTGCTATAGTCTGTAGCTGAACCCGACTGAGTAAGAGGTATGAGGAACAAATCTTTGGAACACCTCATCAGCAGCTCCAAAGGATTCATACATTAGCTCTCTTTTTGATCCTAAAATATTGTTAGCAGAGAGGCTAATCCTTGCTCTATCATCCTCACCGAAAGCCTTCGAAGCTTTCAGATTCAGCGCATGAAATGGGACCTCGAAGATGTCAGGATTCTCACCCACACCAACAATAGCTAATCTTCTGCCCTGCACATTATAGCTCAGATTAGCTTCTATACCATTATCTCTGTTGTTATAGCTGACGTAGGTATTCACTATATAAGGGGACTGACCCTGCATGCTTCTGGTCGTAGAGACTGTCTCACCGACTCTCGCCGTTCTTACTTTTGACTGGTACTCTCCGCCAGCTGATTGATCTAATGATACTTTAGAATCTACAAGTGTGACATTGGCGCCAATACTAAAGGGTGAAAGCTCTGACTGACCAAAATTCAGATTCTTCCGTACCTCGATTTCTACACCTCTCACTGAGGCATCGCCGACATTTCTAGGGGTGACACTATTAGGTGACTGCTCACTGAAGGCGATCAGCTCGATCGGATTAGTGAATGACTTGTAGAATCCGCTCAAGGCAAACATCTGACCTCCTGACTGAAAGAGCTCCCATCTAAAGTCAAGATTCGTAATATCTGTAGTCTCTAAATCTAAATTACCTACAAAGATTCTATCTGACAGTGCATCATAAATCTGTGCTATAGAAAGCTCCTTAAACGAGGGTCTTGCGACAGTCTTAGAGAACGATGCTCGAAGATTCATGTCATCAGTAAGGCTGTAGATCAAATTAGCTGCTGGTAGAATATTTACTTTGTCCAGGACTTTCTTCTTATTAAAGATGATATCCCCCAGGTTATTCTGTCCTGTATAGATGTGATCAAATTTTTCTACTCTCAATCCGTAGACAGCTCTAAGTTTATCAGAGATAGGAAGTTCATTCATGACGTACGCTGCTAATGTATTTTGCTGCGCGTTATAAGTATTAGCTGGCTCAAAATTGCCGATAACGTATACACCTCTCCTTGACTCTGGTGTCCATACATTTTCGTCCAGCAAGATTTCGTTAGCATCTCCTGTAAAGTTGAGTAAGCTAGAGCCGATAGCCGAAAATTGATAATTTAGAATACCGTAGTCTCTCTCCTTAAAGGAGTTACTAAAGCCCAGCTTAATCTTGGAGTCTCGCCCCTGCAACGATAATTTTTTCGTGACATCCACCTTGCCAGAATAGTTTACTTCCGTCAGGTCCCTGAATAGTCTACTGGGGATCGCACCTTCACTTGGCTCGATATTATACTCGCCATCATCCAGTCTAAATTGTGCTAATCGAATATCCTTATCCTGAATTCTGGAATACGTGGGAGCTAACTTCCACTCTATCTCTAGACCTGGCTCTTGGAAGCTGTGCTTACCTTTCAGTAGCGCGTTTGAGATACTTCTTTGGCTATACTCTAGATTATCTCTGGTGATGGTATTAGAATTGTTAAGGATGGTCTCTTGAGTGAATAATCCAGCTCTGCTTTCTCCATTTTGCAGATGAATTAAGTTTAGCGAGATTTTGTGATTATTTACTTTGATAGCTCCACCGAGTAGTCCACTCATCATTACATTATTAGATGATAGCTCTCCCATTCTGGTTTTATTGGTTTCCAGCTGAAGTACGTCAGTCGAGTTTGCTTTGATGAATTCGCTGAATTCTACATCATCGTAATAGTCATTTGTGTTCTTATAATTAAATGCTGCATTGTAGCCTAACGTCACTTTGTTTTTATTAATCTGATTGCCATGTGACAGTCCGAAGTTGAGGTCAGGTCTATTAGACTCTCTCTGCGCAGCCCAGTTATTAGAGAAGCTCTTTGTGATATTAGTCAGTCTTTCTGATCGATCACTCGTACTCGGTATCTGAGCAAAGGACTGAAATGGTAAGTTACGAGTGCCATCGTCAAATCCTAAAAAATCTGTAGCACCACCTGGGTAACCAAGGGCATCTTTATTGAGATGCATGTTAGGATTGAAGCCAGCGCCTAAGGATATTGATGTGGACTTCACTTCTGGAAAGTCCTTAGTCACGATATCCACTACTCCACCTGTAAAATCTCCAGGCAGGTCAGGCGTAAAGGACTTAACCACTATGATATTATCGATGATATTAGTTGGAAAAATATCCATCTGAAGCGTATTCCGATCAGGATCCAGACCTGGTATATCCATCCCATTGAGGATTGACTTAGTATATCGATCTCCAAGTCCTCTGACGAAGACATATTTGCCACCTTGGACCGACACGCCTGTGACTCTTTTAATAGCTCCTGCAGCATCACTATCTCCAGTCTTTCTAAAAGTTTGCGATGATATGCCGTCTAAGAGATTAGCTGATTTTTTCTGAATGGTCAGGACGGCTGCCTCCGTATTCCTGATGGTCTTAGCCTGAATGACGATTTCATCTAAGACTTCTGACTCTTCTTTCATTCTTACATCCATGAGTGTCACTTCTCCTTCCTTGACAATGACGTCGGATACTGTAAGAGTAGCATATCCGATAAATGAATATTCAAGTGAATATATACCAGGATCAAGCGAAAGTGAATAAGCACCATCAAGATCAGTATTAGTACCTCCACTGGTCTCCTGAACGAACACAGTAGCAAAGGGGACAGTCTCTCCTAAGAGATCATCTATGACGGTACCTCTCACAGTGCCCTGCGCGAATGATCCGAATTGTAAAAGAATAAGTAGTGTAAAACTAAGTACGGGTGTAAATAAAAATTTCATTATTATTTGTTTATTCTGATTGTTAAAAAAGAAGTGATCCAGCATTTGACGGTACCGAATCACTTCTCGGTGTAATTCTGTATTGATATAGTGTAATTAAAAATCTAGTGCTCCATTTTGTGATGCCATGGTCCACCCAAATACCGAAGTGTCAGCTCCAACGGTAGCTTGTCCAGTAGCCACTACTGTATTCTCTAAGGCAAATTGAATGTCGAAAGCTGCATCATCTCCATTGTCACCTTTATCAGAGCTGACCGCTGAAAGTTCTGTTCCATCTGCAAGTGCGAATTCATTGCCTGTAATCACGATGAGGCCTGCAAAATAATTATTCGACTCACCATCACCATCTAATTCGATATCAGCATCAGCGGGAAAGTTGAACCAATACGAGTTAAGTACATTCCCACGTGCTCCATCTCTGAAGTCAGCATACTCAGAGGCTAGACCCTTCAACGTACCATTAATCAATGTAAAGCTGCCATCAGGATTGACATCTGACTCTGCCCCATCAATCTCTAATGCGTGATCTGAATCAACTCCTGCGATGTATACATAGTTACTGACTGTGCCAGAGTAAGACTGGTCTATATCGTAAGCATCATCCCCCTGAGCCCACACGAGAGCATTAGTGATATCCACTGATCCGCCGAAGAGCTCTATGCCATCATCTACATTAGCCACCACCTCAATGTGCTCTATCACAGTACCTGAGCCAACTCCACCAAGTGTCAAGCCATTTATCTCATTGCCCTCTCCAATCAAAGCACCACCATGTCTGATAGATACATACTTTATCACTCCACTATTATCAGCAGCATCATCACCTCCGTATAGTCCGAAGCTATCATCAGGTGGAAGACCCTCGACAAGTGCTTCAGCCCCAGACTTAGAAGATATAGGCGCTTTACCGAGTACGATCAGTCCGCCCCACTCTCCTCTCTGGGTTTCATCCAGATTAGTACCGACTAATTGGCCCGCTTTGATATTATCTTTTACTGTCGTCATGATAATAGGTGCTTCTGCGGTACCCTCAGCCATGATCTTACCGCCTCTCTCTATGATCAGCGCTGAAGCAAGTGTACCTGTACCAGCTGCTCCTTTGATGATTGTACCAGGCTCTATGGTCAGTGTCGTACCATCATTTACCACCACTTTTCCAGCTATAGTATACTCCGTATTCGCTGTCCATGTCTCATCAGCTGAGATTCTGCCTGTCTTGGTCTGGGAGAATCCCGATGTCTGTACGCATTCATCATTTACGCATGAAAATCCATCTGGACAAGTGCCAGCACATGGCTCTCCTGAATCAGGGCTGACACAGTTACAATCCACAGCGAGAATCTGTCCTGCTGGGCAGGTGATGCCTGGGCAGTCTGGTGGGTTCTGAGGAAAACAGGTACAATCAAGACCTTGAATCTGATCTGACGTACAAGAAGTGTCGCAACTATTCTCTGAATCACAGCTGGCTAGCAAAAGCAAGCAGAGTAAGAAGGTTGTTAATTTTAGAAGCTTTGTCATATGTCTACGTTTGTGAGTTTGTATTGAATTTGATGTTGCAAAAGTAGGTGAAGACCGTAGTTTACTTCTTAAGCCTGTGTTAACTCTGAGTAAACTAATGTTAGCTAATTGTTACGTGAGTGGTCTTTTAATGTTAACCAAAAACAAACTCGATGTTAAATACCCTATAGATCGTTGATAGACAGCTAATTATAGCCCTATTAGCTTATGTATATGTTCATGTCTTGATTGGTGTGCAGGAGCAAACTTTTAGTTGTCTATCTATAAGGTGAATAGCTATTTTTCTCGCTGATATTTATATCTGCTAATCAAATGATGAGTGTAGTCTAGCTAATAAGTTCTTCTACACCCCCGTGAATAAAATCTTAGGAAACGATGAATTACTATATCGAATCTAATCGTCCACTGGCTTAAAAAGATCAATAGCCACATCAGCTCACAATACGCTGGTCAGATTGCTGCTCCTAACAGCTAAGGTTGCCAGAATGATCTTATATGATGATATTGCAGAAGTTTGTAACGCACCGTAGCTAATGGGCTTGATCATCCAGCTTATTCACGTTTCTTCGTTCTGTTTAATGATTTGAATTATGAGAATCTTGGCATCATATTATTGTCCGATCAGCTTTCTAAGCCTTCTATTATGCTGGAGATTTATTCCTTTAGATTTGCCACAAACTGATCGGGTGGCGATAGATAATTTTGATGATGCTCTATCCGAAAGTTGGAGAGGCAGATATAGTGATTTTGCCACGACCTACACGATTAAGAGTGAAGCTGATAATCGGTATCTTGCAGCCAGCTCTGAGAAGAGTGATAATTTTATTATCAAAGCAATTAAAGTAGATATAAGCCAATACCCTTATATTAACTGGAAATGGAGAGCCCGCACGCTGCCCGTAGCGGGGGATGAATCAGTTAAAAACAAATGCGATGTCACAGCATCCATCTCTATCGTGCTGAATAAAAGCAAACTTTTACCAAAGTCAATTAAATATTCTTGGTCCTCCACCTTGGCGAAAGGAACTCAAACCAGCAGCCCTTATGCCATCTGGCCTTCTCGATGTGACGTCTTGGTAAAAGAGAGTGGTAGTGACTTAGCGGGACAATGGATTACGGAAAAAGTAAATCTATTGGAAGATTATCAACGGCTGTATAAAAAGAAGCGAGTGAAATCTAAATTTGTGTATGCCTTAGTGATCATGACAGACTCTGATAATACTGGCACTCTGGCGGAGGCCGACTATGACGATATATTTTTTTCAAAAGAATAGTGTAGGTAGGGGTATTCAGAAGTAAAGCATAAACACATTTTCTATAGATGCAAAGCTTACTTGCACTCGCCGTGCGGGCCTTACTGCCCACCCGTACTCAGTGGTACGGTTCCTTCTTTATCATAGATACATTTAGAATCTATGATTTCCGACGTTGTCGGAACCATTCAGTCTTAATTGCAAAAAAAGTAAGCAAAAATGCTATGCCAGCTAATGCCAACCCACCCGAGGACAAATCCTCGGTTCCTTCATTATTCAATGTCCATTTGGGACATTGAATTCCCTACAGGACCATTCAGTCTTGGGTACCTGGCAGGCAGCCGCCACTTCTAAAAATCCCTGTACGATTCTAAAGAGATTTTTACAAATAAGACCCTATTCATATGGGAAGTTTAGTCTATTATGTGACAGTCTTGAAATTGACTTGAACACGTTAACTCTGAATTATTACCTCGCTTTTAAGGGTTTTTGGCAATAAACGGGGTAACGAATCTAATCTAGATAAAAAGCAACCTGTAAGGTATTTGACAGAATTAAATTATACCAAAATATTTGTACAGATTTTGACCTCTAAGTGCTAAAGTCATATCAGCTTGACCAACAGTTCTCTTACTTCTGAATTTATTTACTACTAGACATCCCTAATTACTCGAGTCAGAGCCGCACTAATGCAATTTTTCAGAGCACAACTGAACATCCCTCTAGATCTCGCCAGCAACTGATTCAGTCACATTGATGATATGGTCACCTATTTTTTCTAAAGCATGGAAGATATTATTGTACATCATAGCTGATTTGACATTGTAATCTTTCGTACCTAAATTATTCAGATGTTGCTCTCGCAGTTGATTTCTGAAGGCGTTAATATCTTTTTCTAGCTGAACGGCTGTCTCTATATTTACTTTATCGTAGTCCTGAGCATTCAAATTACGCACCATTTCCTCGAAGGCCAAGTCGATTTTATCGCAGAATGCATTTAGATTCTCTCTTTGTTGCGGTGTGAAATATGCTCTCTCCTCAATTTTTAATTCAAACGTCTTTGAAATCTGAAAGTAGACATCACCAGCTCGTTCTAAATCATTGCAGATATTGATGACGGATCTTAGCCGCTGACTCGTTTTGGCTGTGAGCTCTCCATTAGACAGATCAGTGATATATTCGGTAATTTCGACCTCCATTCTATCAGAAATTTTCTCATACTTCTTAAGCTTTTTCATTGCCTTTTTCTGTTTCTTAGGCTCTACTGAGTTAATGAGGGTTCTGGTGAAGTCTGACATTCTAGACACTACTTCTCCAAAGTGTCCAGCTTCCTTTTGAAGCTCTGGCAGAGCTAACTCAGGTGTCTTGGAAGAATTGCCAATAAATTTCAAATTGAATTCATCAGCATCTTCTGCACTACCTTTAACTGACCAAATCGCTGCTCTGACCAGTAGTGGTACGAAGGCCAACATTATGATCACGTTAGTTAAGTTAAAGAATGTATGGAAGGCCGCTAAGGTAATGGGCGCATCCGTCGTACCAGCGTAGTCCTGCATAAAGTCTATGACAAATGGTAGAAAAACAGGCAATAGAATCACCATCCAAGTCACACCGATGATATTGAACATAGAGTGTATCCTCGCTGATCGTTTGGCAGATGTATTACCTACGAGTGATGCTATTTCAGCAGTGATAGTCGTTCCGATATTCTCTCCTAATATCATAGCTGCGGCAACATCCAGAGGTAGCCAGCCCTGAGCTACCATAGTCAGGGTTACAGCCATAGCGGCACTTGATGACTGGATAATGACTGTCACAAATGCTCCGATTAGGACAAAGATCACTCTTGATAAGAATCCCCAGTTAGAGAATGAGGTCAACCATTCTAAAGCTTCTGGATTACCCTTGAGATCGGGTACTGCCTTCTTTAAGAGAGAGAGACCCATAAATAGGATGGCGAAACCTAATATAAACTGTCCCCAGTACTTCACTTTGCCCCGATTAGATAGTAACATAGGTACAGCGATCGCGAATAGAGGTATCGAATATGCACTCAACTTTATTTTAAACCCCAATAACGAGATAATCCAACCAGTAATCGTCGTCCCTACATTAGCCCCCATCATGACACCTGCTGACTCGACTAAGGATAGTAGACCAGCATTCACAAAGCTGACTGTCATCACCGTCGTCGCTGAAGATGACTGCACCAAGGCAGTGATTAAAAAACCCGTAAATACACCTAAAAATCGATTCTTAGTCATGGTGCGCAGGATGTTACGCATCTGAGCTCCAGCTGCACGTTGTATACCTTCGCTCATCACCTTCATTCCATAGATAAAGAAAGCTAGTGATCCCAAAATTTGTAAAACTTCCCAAAGACCGAATTCCATGTGAATTAATTTAGTAATTTTTCTATGATGAAGTTAAGGTGTTTTAATTATACTCGATGTGGAATAGCAGGACGTCCATCATGATATCATATAGCTCTGTTAGTAATCACTATTTGTCTTGTCATCTCTTGACACGTATTATCATGAGAAGTGCTCAAGGCACCTTGATCATTAGAACCAGCAATCTGCTCGTCAGGAAGGACTTTTGCCCATTGACTCTTCTGGTGTGAATCATCTCCCAGCGCTATTTCTACTTTGCGGTTAGCTTCTGAACCCATATGCCAGGCATCAGTTATCTTAACTCTAGCTCCTGCTCGAACATTCTGAATCGAACTAGGTCTGCTAAGGTCACATTCGCAATCCGAGATTAGTGACAGGTCATTGTATCCTTGGCTAAGCAGGGATAGCTCCGTACCAAGGTAATGGACAACAGAGTATAACCGTCCATCAAGATTCAATCTGGAGCGGCTTATAATAGACTTTAGATTGACGTTTATAAGGCATGAAAAACGATCTTTTATAAAGTCCAGATAATGCTGATATAGCGTTTGGAGTCGGTAACACGATGTCATTGTATGGAATTAATCTTGAACTACAATATTAACTCCTTTTCCGCATTTTGTATCTTAGATTCAGGCATACAATTAGACCACATGAATAAGCATGGGTATTTATAGAGGCTCAGGTATACATTTCTCATCATATTCATACGGTTGATAAAAGATTGCAAATATGAAATGCTAATGTTACCTCAATGTTACCAAGTCGTTATTTATAAGATAAAAGGGGCGAGGTGAGAGAAAAGTAATCTGATATGACTAAGTATGCTCAGCGATAAGAAAGCACAAATGTATCTACTCTGAACCTAACTGTAATTCCAACATCAGAGTAAACTCAATATATAACCCAAGACTGCTCCTCCTGCCACTATATAGATAGGGCTCACTTTTTTTATTCCGAATACAGCGACCAAACTAATGACAGCAATTAAACTACTCTGCCATTCTATTAGAGTCTCGATGCTGAGTTCTATACATACGGCTACTATTAAAGCTACTGCAGCCACATTCACTGCGTCAAGAAGAGCACTAATCAGCTCTGACTCTCTCATCTTAGGTATTAGCGGATTTAACAACAATACAAATAAGAACGACGGTAGAAATATCCCGATCGTTGCAGCTGCTGCTCCTGTCAGTCCATTCATCTGATAGCCAATGAATGTCGCCGTGGATAAAACTGGCCCAGGTGTAAATTGGCCAACCGCCACCGCATCTAATAGCTCCTGCCGTGTTAACCATCCATTAGCTACCAGCTCAGAATCTAAGTATGCGAATAGCACATACCCGCTCCCGTACAGAATCGCTCCGACCTTCAGGAAGGAAAATAGAATCTTCAAGCTACTTATATGTAGGGCATTCATTAGAGGTAGTAATAGGAATGGCATTAATCCTAAAGCCTTGTTACCATGCCTATGCTCATTGATTAAATAAAAGATAAGACCTATAAAACCAGCTCCAAATAGAGCCAACATTTTATTCGCACCTAATAGACATGCGGTTAAAGTCAAAATACCCAGCACCGCTAAACGACTTGTTTTGACGGCTTTCTTACCGAGCTTATAGGCGGCCATAAGGATGACAGCAATGATCGCTGGTTTGATCCCGTATATGAAAGGCTCTACGGCTGGAAGATGACCATACTCCACATATAGCCAAGCAAATATACAGGTGATCACCACGGCAGGAAAAATAAAACAGGTACCTGCGATAAATAGGCCTCGCCATCCTCCTCGCTCATATCCACAGTGCATGGTCATCTCTGTGGAGTTTGGACCAGGGATAAAATTAGTCGCGCCTATTAGATCTAAAAAGTGCTGCTCGGTCATCCACTTTCTTTTTCTGACTATCTCATCATCCATCATTGCAATATGTGCCGCAGGACCTCCGAATGCGATCAAGCCCAACTTAAAAAACACTTGTGCTATTTCTAATAAATTACCCTTTTTCGACATGTAATGATCAGAGATATACTCCTGTATTAGTTTAAGATATCTCCTACAAATCTACGTTAAACAAGTCTATTGTATTCATATCACACTCTGTTTTCTGAACATCATATATCTTGAAATTCTGCCTGGGCTTTCGTACTTCCTCAGTATTTAGAGATACCTACTTTTGCGTGTACCGACCAAGTATCCGAACTCGGTAGCAATTAATTAGACGTTCCGATGCGGTAGAATATGTTCCAACTATTTTTACAAATAAATGAATAGTTTGGCAGTTAAAGAGCTATATAGGGATAAAGTTCCTCAATCTAAGCAAAGGGTTCATCTCAGGTCTCTGAGCTGAAATTTAGATTATTTTAAATAAATATGAATCTATCTGAAACGCCAGTCTCAATAATTGCATACAGTAGTTGAACTAAAAATTTAATTAAATATGAAACGTATCTTTTATTTTCTCATGGCGGTGGTTGTGGTTAGCTCCTGTCAAAAGGAATTTTCAGAAACGACATCAGTGATTCCTGAAATTCCGATGCCTAATATTAGGGTGGAATCCAGCCTTTTAGGTAAAATCGTGGATGCTCAGGGTAATTCAATAGCAGATGTAGAAGTCACCTATGCAGGAGAAACTCAATATTCCAGTGAAAGTGGCCTATTTAATATTTCTTCCAAAAATAGTAATCGCATTGGAGCTGTGGTAACGCTATCTAAAGACGGATATCTACCATCACTTCGCAGGCTCAATCCCAGCGCAGGTAGTAAACAGCAGCTCACCTTCCAGCTACTATCAGATACCCCTATACATCAGTATAATGCTGAGGAATCTTCCACACTCACATTGGATGACGGCACATCGCTGACTTTTCCAGCTGAGGCGATAAGCTATGCTGATGGTGGTAAATACTCTGGACAGGTCAATGTAAGCATGCACAACATAGATCCCACGAGCGACGATATTGATCAGCTATTACCTGGTAGCTTAGTAGGGGTAACCACAGATGGAGACCGTGCAGCTCTGAAGTCATATGGGATGATAGGTGTAGAACTGACCGATGATGCTGGTAGAGCACTTCAGATTACTCAAGGTGAGACTGTTGCATGGAGTCATAAAATACCTGCATCTCTTTTAGCTAATGCTCCAGATGAAGTCCCTATATGGTCACTTAATGAGGAGACGGGACTGTGGATCGAAGAATCAACTGCAAAAAGAGAAGGCAATTATTATAAGGCAGAGGTGCCTCACTTTAGTTACTGGAATCTTGATGTGCCTGAAGATTTTGTCATGATAGAAGGTAACGCTGGCAGTAACTTTATTAAAATCGAAGTGAAAGATGCCGATGGTGAAGTGCGTGGTCAGACATTGACTGGAGAAGATGGATATTATACCTTATTCATACCTAAGGAACAACAGGTTACACTTGTATTCTTTGATCCATGTGGGAATATTCTCTCAGAGCGACCATATGGACCATATTCTGAAGATCAAATCATTGGAGATATTGACCTCATGTTAGAGACTACTCAAATCACTGGCTCACTGACTAATTGTGACGGTACAGTGGTTCAAGAAGGTTACTTAGAAGTCAATGGGGGCCAAATAATACCTATCTCCGACGGTCAGATCAATGCAGGGATTAGTCTTTGCGACGAAAGCGAAATCTCTATAGTCGCCTACTCTCAGAATCTACGTAAAATCAGTGAGCCCATCACACAACCATATATAGCTGGTGATCTTCAGCTGGGAGCGCTCAGCCTATGTCAAGACAATGAAAATCAGATTCCACCATCATCTTTCGTTATCGAACTTATTGGAGCAGATGGACAAGTCAATACTTACACCTATCTATCACCTAATTTTTCTCCATGTAGATCCACAGTCGATCAAATTGATATGAATGTAGACACCCTTATTTCCTATGAATCGTCATATACATTCGAGGAGGGAACAGGTCAAAATGGTTTCACATTAGCAACCCTATTCCTTGATCATGGAGCCAACTGTGATAGTAAAGCAGACGATATTACATTTGGCCATTTTAGTTTTATCATTTCTGATGGTGAAGGAACTGGTGTGGACGTCTTTATTGAAATCGCTGAAATGCCGGAATTTTTAATTGGCAGCATTACAGATAATATTGAAGATGGTTTCTTCGTAGCATTTGAAACCTCTGATTTTTCTGCAAACGAAGTTGGAACCAAGTTAGATCCAATCAACTCCATCAAAGTCACAGCCTACTATACATTATAGTAGATTACTAAGTAAAGAATATTCAAAATCTTGCTAAGAAACCACAATCACCATGCAGAGTTCCGGAGTGCTGTTATTCAGCATTCTGGACTCTTATTCACCACTTGCCGTCGATATGCTCAGGATCGTGCCGAGGCTGAAGATTGGCTTCAAGACAGCTGGTTGCACATCTGCCAAAATTTTGATAAGTATGATCGATCAAGACCTATGGTGCCATGGCTCAAAAAAATAACGGTTAATGTATGTCTACAAGCCATCAGAAAAAGGAAAATTATATACAACGATATAGAAATAGATCTGATGGATCATACTCCTAATGCCTTAGACGATTTGAAAGCAGAAGAGTTGTTACTCATTATTAATCTGATGCCTGACCTCTATAAGACGGTATTCAATCTGTCAGTCATCGATGGATTTGAACATGCAGAAATAGCCACGATGTTAGATATTAAGGAGACCACTTCTCGCACACGATTACATCGAGGTCGACTCTGGTTACAGAGCAAATTAGCTAATCCCATAAAAGAAGTTATCTGAATAATCTATACGGTCTAATAACTCAATTCATTAAGCGCATGACCCTTAAACAGACTTAATATAACAAGACTCATGAAAGATCAAAATATAAATAAAGCATTTTCAAGCCTGAATGAATACGAGAGCCCGATCGACCCATTAAAAGTATGGAGTCAACTTGAGGATAAAATAAATTTCAAACCAAAGCGTCATTTTCTATTATGGACTTGGTTATCAATAGCTATCATAGCAGTTGCCGGTATACTCTACCTTGTAACGACAGATGGAGTAGGCCTTGATCAAGACTTACCTAGTGCTCAAATATTGGAAGAGGGAAGTATATTCCTCCCTGAGCATGATCATCTCTTGCGAGATGGCAAACAAAATCATGCAGATGCTGTGGCTATAATGACACCTGAGTCAAATCGGCAACAAGACTCTACATCACCACATGCCAGTGCCCTAAATAAAGACAGGATTAGATTAAGTGACTCAGATGATCTCATAGCTATGGCACTTACCTCTGAAGGTATTCCTGAGCGCGCCGAGGGCTTAGCATCTGATACCGTGAATGAAGTAAAGGCGGTATTGCACAATTCAGATAACAATCCCATTCAAGGAGACTTAGGCTTAAAGCGAGCAGCAGATGATGATCAATATCGAGATACTCATCCAGTCGTTTCGTCTCCACAGTATCTGGATAAACTTGCCATCCACGATGATGTGAACCATGAAGACATCTCCGTAAACCCTGTTGTGCCACAAGAAGCTGATCGGTCGACTGCCTCATACGACATCAGGCTATTAGAGAGATCCCCCTTTAGAATACTTGAATATCAGTCAGCGATACCGAAGCGAAGTTGGAGGCCTGACCTAAGAAGACGTCGTGATAATGCATTTCACATAGCTCTAAGGCCCTACGGAAGTTATCAGCACGCGCTACACGAACATCAATACACAAGAGATGCAACCGGGCGCTTAAACAGTGGGGATGATCATGGATCGTTCTACTATGGCTATGCCTATGGTCTTGAGATGATCGCCAAAACGCCTTTTGGTATAGATGTGATCATGGGCTTTAATCGCTCTAAAATTGTAGATCAACTAAGCTACACTGTCGAGAGAGAAGAGCAAATCACCCTGACCAATATCGTGAAAGACATTTACATTAATGCTAATATGGATAGTGTAGTCATCTATGGTGATACTACCGTAAATGCTATAATCACCGAAAATGGCTTACTTCTTAATCGATATGAAACCATTGATATACCAATCGGTATAGAAGTATCCACCATGAGAGGTGCGATAGAGGTAGGACTGTCAGCTACCGCTCTCATTAATATAACTCATCAAGCCTCCGTTAGTAGATTAAACGATGGTAGACAAATAGAGAATTTAGATCCACTGTACAAACGAAAACTTGGCCTGCGCTATCGACTATCGGTACCGATCCAATACCACTTTAGTGAGCACTTCAGCTTGGGTCTACGACCATCTTTTATATATAACCCTGGGTCCTTGGTGAAAGCTGATTCTGACATTAGTCATGGGATGCATAAGCTCTCCGCAGGCATGTTTACTACCTTTACTTTCTAACAGCCTTTGAGCTTAATTCATCATATGCCAAGTAGATTAGCCTTATAGTAAATCGACATTTATCGTGAACTTGGTTCAGCTATATTCAGAAGTGGTAGCTCTTCTTTTAATATCGAACCTTGAAATTTTCGTGTCATTATATTCTTGCCGATACACTGAGTCCAGAGTAAACTTAATAAGATGATAAATATTTAATTTACCAGACCACCTTGAATTGCTTAATTGAGCAGACAGCTACGCAATCATATTTATCCAGATCTAATTAAATAAATTATAGACGAGCACTTCTTGTGATTGCTTCGCGCCTAGCTTTTGATAGGCATGTTCAGTAGTAGTAAATAAATTCAGAAGTAAGAGAACTGTCGGTCAAGCTGATACGACTTTAGCACTTTTAGGTCAAAATCTGTACAAATAATTGGGTATAATTTAAGTCTTCAAATACCTTTTAGGTTGCTTTTTATCTGGATTAGATTTCTTACCCCGTTTATTGCCAAAAACCCTTAAAAGCGAGGTAATAATTCAAGGTAAACGTATTCAAATCAAATTCAAGATTGTCACTTACCGAATAACTTTATACATCACCTCAGGAGAACTTTTATCTGTCAGATCTAAGCTTCCATCATTGCAATATGTGCCGCAGGACCTCCGAATGCGATCAAGCCCAACTTAAAAAACACTTGTGCTATTTCTAATAAATTGCTCTTTTTCGACATGTAATGATCAGAGATATGTTCCTAATTTAGTTAAAGATATCCCCTGCAAATCTACATTAAGCAAGTCTATTAATTTCATATCACCCTCTATTTTCTGAACGCCATATATTTTGAATTCCTCAGTAGATTAGTTAATTGTTTAGCTGGAGTGATCAGCAACAATTTACATTGCTTAAGTAAATGAAAAACAACTCGCCAGCTATACGAGGAACCATCAAAATACTTCCGCTGCACATCCACATAAATAAGAAAGACTCTAATCTTTAATTTTCTCTGATGGCTTCACAGGTAGCTCATTGAACCCCATATTGAATAGAGTGAATCCGAAAATATCAGCATACTGCTCTATGGTCTTACTCACTGGTGTACCAGCTCCATGACCAGCGTCTGTCTCAATTCTGATTAATGTGGGATTTTCTCCCGACTGTTTACTCTGAAGCTCTGCTGCGTACTTAAAGCTATGCGCGGGTACTACACGATCATCATGATCGCCTGTGGTGACCAAAGTAGCAGGATATTCTACACCCGCTTTGACATTGTGGACAGGAGAGTAGCCTTTTAAATATTCAAACATTTGCTGATCGTCATCTGCCGTACCGTAGTCATAGGCCCAGCCAGCACCAGCTGTGAAGGTATGGTAGCGCAGCATGTCCAGCACGCCTACAGCAGGTAGTGCCACCTTCATTAGGTCAGGTCGCTGTGTCATGGTCGCACCGACTAAGAGCCCTCCATTAGAGCCACCACGGATGGCCAAGTATTCGCTAGACGTATACTGTTGATCAATCAGGAATTCAGCAGCAGCTATGAAGTCATCAAATACATTTTGCTTTTGCAGCTTAGTACCCGCCTTGTGCCATTCTTTACCATACTCTCCGCCTCCGCGTAAATTAGGCACGGCAAGGATACCGCCCTGCTCCATCCAGACTGCATTCGTAATGCTAAATGAAGGATTGAGGCTAATATTAAATCCACCATATCCGTAGAGAATTGTGGGATTATTACCATTTTTTTTGAGCCCTTTTTTATGGGTGATGATCATTGGGATTTGAGTCCCATCTTTAGAAGAGTAGAAAACTTGATGGCTCTCATACTCATCGCTGACAAATTCTATGGTCGGCTGCCAATGGAGTTCTGACCTGCCAGTATCTACATCATATTCATATATACTGGTGGGTGTATTATAATTAGTAAAGGAGTAATAGTCTATTTTCTGCTCTTTCTTGCCGCCAAAGCCTCCCACATTTCCAATGCCAGGCAGCTCAATGTCGCGGACTAACTGGCCCTCATAATCATACTGCTTCACTTGGGAGACAGCGTCAACCATATACTCTGTAAAAATATAGCCGCCTCCAGTAGAAGGGCTTAAGACATACTCCGTCTCAGGTACGAAATCTTCCCAATTTTTTGGAGCCGGATTAGAAGCATCTACGGTGACTATTTTTTGATTGGGTGCTTCCAGATTAGTGACTAAGTATAGTTTGCTACCTACGTTATCAATGACATATGTGTCGCTGTCTGTATGATCTAATATGGGCACAATAGGACTATTAGTATTACTTAAGTCCTTCATGAATAGTTTATTACCCGATGTCGAGACACTCGCCGATATGAATAAATATTGATTATCATCCGTCACACTGCCACCTACGTACCTGTGCTTTTCTGCTGGAGTCCCACCATAGACGAGTACGTCATTTGATTGCTTCGTACCTAACTTATGATAGTATAGTTTGTGTTGATCTGTTTTAGCTGATAGCTCACTACCTTCTGGTTTATCATAGCTGGAATAATAGAATCCTTCATTTTTGATCCAAGACATACCACTGAATTTGACATCGATCAGCGTATCTTCCATGATCTCCTTGCTCTCCGTATTCATGATCAGTATCTTCCTCCAGTCGCTGCCTCCCTCAGAAATAGAATAAGCCAATATTTTCCCATCTTCGGAAAAGCTTACAGCACCCAAGGAGATTGTCCCATCCTCCTTAAAACTATTAGGATCTAAAAATACCTCAGCTTCTGATGGGTCCGCACCAGTCTTATATCGATAAATCACATACTGATTTTGCAGACCATCATTCTTATAGTAATATGTATAGTCTCCTTCTTTAAAGGGTGGACCTAACTTTTCATAATTCCAAAGTTTTTCTAAGCGTGCCTTCAGTGCTGATCTGAAAGGAATTTGATCCAGATACCCATAGGTTGATTGGTTTTGGCTCTTCACCCACGCTTCCGTTTCTTCACTTCGATCATCTTCTAGCCATCTATAGGGGTCCTTTACATCTGTCCCAAAATAATTAGTGATGGTGTCTACTTTTTTCGTTTCTGGATAATTCACGGTGATGTCTTTTCGGATGGACTTATCTGTACCGTCTACGCTGCCTTCTTGACACGAGCTGATGGCGAGTAATACACATAGGAAGAGTATTAAAATTTTCATAAGCAGTTAGATTTAAGTGTTATGCCAAACATAAGCAAAAGCTCTCTACTTATGTTCTGCTGCATTTTCCTAAGATATAAAATAATTGGTGCCGAACAATAGAACTTATTGGATGAGGGTATGTCGGCGTATTTTCTGTGGAGATGCTCCATTGATGATCAAATTTTTCTTCTTTCCAGTTCGCTGGATTATAATTATAAAATTTGAAATACGATGATAGGCCTGATCATCTATGATGATATGATCGTGATAACGTGATTGCCGTCTTTGTTTTGAATTAATCAATCTTGCGTTTATTGTAACCCCTATTTTAAATCCACGGATGGTGGATGCCAAATTTTTGGATTGTGGACCAAATATATTTTTTTGGATTTGGGGGATACGGTGATCTTACCATCGGTATCGGTGATGGTGAATGCGGCGGCGGTTTATTGCCAATCACAATACCATGCACATGGTTAGGCAAAACAGTATGGACCCCCAATTCCACAAATGGGAAATGCTTTGGAATTTCATGCCAACACGAATTGGCGATATGACCAATCGCAGATAATTCAGATCTACCCTTAATTTATTGACCCAAATAATGCACTCTGTTCCAGGGTGCAAATGGTAACAAAATAGGCAGCATTACTGCCATAGTCCCACCACAGTGCACGGGAAGACGCTATCCTATATTTGCTTTAAATTTATTCATATGTCGTATCTGTAAGCATTATTTCGACTCAAACAAATTCACAGTCTATTAGCAGACGTGTCGAAAACGGTAGCTCTACTCGCAATATAATACTAAGCTGTAGTAGAATATGTTCATAATATTTGGCTTACTAAGAATTATATGCAATATTTATTTGTAATCTTAAACGTGCCTCATGAAACCCACCAATATTAAAGATCCAGAGTACCTGCATAAGGTCGTGGACTGCCAGTACGCCTGCCCCGCTCACACACCTGTCCCAGAATATATCCGCCTCATCGCAGAGAAAAAATACACAGAGGCTTATATGATTAACTGGGACTCCAACGTATTCCCTGGCATATTAGGGCGCACCTGTGATCGCCCCTGTGAGCCTGCTTGCCGTAGAGGTAGACTTGATGAAGAGCCTGTAGCCATTTGCCGACTTAAGCGTGTAGCTGCTGATCACAAGGGTGAGGTGAAGCACCTCATGCCACGCATACCCCTTGTAAAAAATGAGAAGAAGATAGCTCTCATAGGTGGTGGCCCCGCGTCCCTGACCGTAGCCAGAGATTTGGCACCTCTCGGATATGAGATTGATCTCTACGATGAGTGGAGTGGCGGTGGGGGTATGATGCGTACGCAGATCCCTTCCTTTCGACTGCCTATCGAGGTCTTAGAGGAAGAGGTGAACTATATCCTCGATATGGGCATCACCACTCACTTCAATCACTTCGTCGATAGCATGAAAGATATGCTCACTAAAGGGTATGATGCCATCTTCGTAGGTACAGGCGCACCTAAAGGTCGTAACCTGAATATACCAGGTAGGGAGGAGGCAGACGATCATGTACATATCGGTATCGAGTGGCTAGCAGGAGTGGCTTTCGAACATATTAAGACGGTCGGCAAGAGAGTGATCGTACTGGGTGGTGGCAATACCGCCATGGACTGTTGTCGCACGTCCAAACGGATCGGTGCTGATGTAGTCAATGTCGTCGTCAGAAGCCCCTTTAAAAACATGAAAGCGTCACCTTGGGAAATCGAAGATGCACTCAGGGAGGATATTATAATTCAGAATAATATGCCTCCAAAAGAATTCGTGATGGAAAATGGCAAATTAATCGGCGTACTCTTTTCCAAAGTAAAAGCTGAATATGATGAAAATGGCAAGCGTACTTTAGTGCCTACCGGAGAACCCGATGAGTTCATAGCCGCTGATGAGGTGATAATAGCCATAGGTCAAGACAACTCATTTCCGTGGATCGAAAAAGATATCGGACTGGAATTAGGAAAGTGGGACCTGCCAGTATTAAATAAGGCCACGTACCAATCTACTCTACCGCATGTTTTCTTTGGTGGTGATGCTGCTTTTGGGCCAGAAAATGTAATTACTGCTGTAGCTCAAGCGCATCAAGCGGCCATCTCCATTGATCTGTATTTATCAGGTAAGGATTTGGTCAAAGACCGACCCAGTCCATACGTAAATTTAGTCAGCCAGAAAATGGGTATCCACGAATGGATGTATGATAGCCAAGTCGTCAATGATATCAGGTACCAAGTCCCGCACGAAGAAAAAGCCAAATCCTTGTCTGACCGCAGGGTCGAAGTGGAGTTGGGCTTTGACGAGATAGATGGGTTTAAGGAGGCACAGCGCTGTCTGAATTGTGATGCTCAAACCATATTCGCCGCCAATCGCTGCATCGAATGTGACGCCTGCATGGATGTCTGTCCGACCAGCTGCATCAGCTTCGTCACCAATGGTGAAGAGGAGGACCTCCGCCAAAGGCTCAGTGCGCCCGCAATTAATCTCACGCAGGACCTATATGTATCAGATACTTTACCTACTAAGCGAGTGATGGTTAAGGATGAAGATGTATGCCTACACTGCGGTCTCTGCGCCGAACGATGTCCGACTGCGGCATGGGACATGCAGATGTTTTTTTATAATGTAACTAAAGCACATACGGGATGCGAGACGGTGACAGCGTAAATGATTTTGTGATCCGCTTCGCGAATGTAAATGGGACAGGGTCAGCGAGTGCTAACGGATTATTCGCTAAAGCTATATTCAGAAGTGGTGTGCCTGTATCACCAAAAAATATATTTCCCTCCAATATCCAAGGATTACCAACCTGGTATGAAGTCAGGGTCAACGAGAAAGGATACCTCGGTCGCAGGGATGGCATAGATCTGCTAGTCGGCGTGAATCCGCAGAGCCTGAAAGATGATATCAAGTCAGTGGTGCAAGGCGGATACTTCGTCTACGACAGCTCTAAGAAGCTGCACGATGAGTTTTTGAGAGAGGACATTAATATGCTCGGCATCCCAATGATGCGCCTTAGTATGGATAACTATGACGTGCCGCGACACCAACAGCTGTTTAAGAATATCATTTATCTGGGTGCCGTATTAGCTTTTTTAGACATTGATATCAAGATCGTTCAGAAGCTGATCGAAGAACAATTCTCCAACAAGCCAAAGCTGGTCCCACCTAACTTTAAAGCTTTAGACTTAGGTTACCAATATGCGAAAGATCATTTCAGCTGTCCACTGCCTATCCGCGTCGAAAAGCGGGATCTTATCGGCGATAAGATTTTAGTCGATGGCAATACAGCTACCGCATTAGGGGCGATTTATGGGGGCTCTACCATGATGGCTTGGTATCCGATCACCCCCTCGACCTCAGTGGCCAAGGCCTATGAGAACTACGGCAAAAAATTACTATTAGATCAAGAGACAGGAAAAAAGAAATACGCCTTCATCCAGGCCGAAGATGAACTAGCTGCCATCGGTATGGTGATTGGTGCCTCTTGGAATGGTGTGCGAGCCTTCACCTCGACGAGCGGCGCGGGCATCTCGCTGATGAATGAATTTATAGGATTAGCCTACTTCGCAGAGATACCAGTCTTTCTGGTGAATGTCCAGCGTGGAGGCCCATCTACGGGGATGCCGACGAGAACACAGCAGGGGGATATTATGTCATCCGCCTACGCCTCACATGGAGATACTAAACATCCGCTGCTACTGCCCAGCACACCGACCGAATGCTTTGAGATGTCAGCTCTTGGATTAGACCTTGCTGACCGATTACAGACGCCTGTCTTTTTAATGTCAGATTTAGACTTAGGGATGAATGACCATCTGACAGAACCGATGCAATGGGATAGTGAGAGAACATATGATCGCGGTAAAGTCCTGACAGCTGAAGATTTAGAGAAGCCAGATTTAGACTGGGGCAGATACTTAGATATAGATGGAGATGGTATCCCCTACCGAACCATACCTGGTACTCATCCTTCTAAGGGAGGGTACTTCACGAGGGGTACTTCACGCGATGAATATGCTAAGTACACAGAGAAAGGAGAAGTCTATCAGCGCAACGTAGATCGTCTCACCGTGAAGTGGAATACGACAAAACATATGGTTCCTATACCAATGTTTTTTCAGGATGAAAATAGAGGTAGTCATGGTATTATCTTTTATGGCACTACTAGCTACGCAGCCTTAGAGGCCATGGATATCTTTATAGAGCAAGAGCAAATCATTGATGCCATGAGACTTAGGGCGTTCCCCTTTGGAGAAGAGGTGCTGTCATTCATTCGTGATCACAAAGAGGTCTTCGTGATAGAGCAAAATAAAGATGGCCAGATGCGATCCTTACTTATTAACGAATTAGACATCAATCCTAAAAAACTGATCTCCGTGCTCAACTATAACGGCTATCCTATCACATCTAACCATATTGTCAATGAGATAGGAGAATACTTATCTGTGAATGAACTTGTCAATCTACATTAATCATGAGTTATACTAAGCCATCATTCGTACATCCAGCACTGCCCAGAAATAAAGTGGGTTACCTCAAGCGAGACTATGAAGGCGCTATCTCTACCCTCTGTGCAGGTTGTGGTCACGACTCCATCAGTGCGACCATAGTACAGGCTTGCTACGAGCTGAATGTAGAGCCTCACCATCTAGCTAAGCTATCTGGCATAGGATGCTCATCGAAGACACCGACCTATTTTATGAGTAATTCTCATGGCTTCAACTCTGTACATGGCCGCATGCCATCCATCGCTACGGGGGCTAATATGGCTAATAAAAATCTTCTCTACTTAGGAGTATCAGGTGATGGAGATACGGCATCTATTGGTATGGGCCAGTTCGTTCATGTGATCCGTCGTAATCTTAATATGACGTATATCGTGATGAATAATGGCTGCTATGGGCTCACCAAAGGACAAGATAGTGCTACTGCTGACTTCGGGTCCATGAGTAAGTCAAGTGGAGGAGAGACCACTCCCTTTCAGGCAATTGATCTCGTCGGTATGGCTATGGAGCTCAATGCTAGCTTTGTCGCTCGCAGCTTCTCTGGTGATAAGACTCAACTGCTTCCATTGCTGAAGGCCGCCATGTCACATCAGGGCTTTGCCTTCATCGATGTCATCTCGCCGTGTGTCACTTTCAATAATAATAAAGGTTCGACTAAAGCATACGATTACGTCCGGGACCACATAGATACGTTAGGTTCACTAGACTTTATCCCTAAGGAAGAAGAGATCAAGGTCGATTATGATCAAGGCACGAATAAAGTGATTACCCTCTTCGATGATACGAAGATCAGCCTGAGTAAACTCGCTCACGACTGGGATCCAACGGATAAATACTCCGCCAGAGATAAGCTGGTACAATCTAAGAAGGACGGCCATATCCTGACGGGCCTACTATACATTGATCCCGCATCAAAAGATCTGCATCAAATCCTTGATACGGTGGACACCCCGCTGAATCAACTGCAGGAAGCTGACTTGTACCCAGGAGATGATGCCCTTGAAGTAATCAATCAAAGCTTTCGGTAGTGATCAGCATGCTGCTTTCTATGTGCTGATTATACCCTCAGGCCCTACTTAATAATTAACAAGGTGATCAGTATAGAAATCTAATTATTATCTCTAATTATGCTGATTCTTAACATGATTATTTTAAGCTGCCATAGATGAATAAATATCCTCTACTTTTTCTGCTCATCTTGCTGTCGTACCAAAGTTGGACTCAGACTGATACAGGCATTTCAGACATCTGGGCCATTTCCAATAGAGAGAGCATTGTCTTAGATCTCAGCACCGTATCATCACTGCCGCATCAGGACAATATTGAAATGTCCGGCAAACATATTTCAGCCATCATCTACTATGAGCTGGACGAAGAGAAAAATCTGACAATCACGAGGGATGTTATATTTCCACAACTGAGAACATATAATAAAACTAATGAGCCGGATTGGAAAAAATATCGTGCCTATTTTCGCAGGACAGCTGATGCTACTCTCAGTCCTCACATTCACCATGACCAAAAGATTATAAATCCTACAGCGGTTGACTCCATAGAGATAGCTGGAATGCTCACCTTCTACTATAGTCCAGTAAATGATATTCAGCTGACTAAAGTAATCTATCCTTCTATGGATGATCGCATATTAGTAGAAGAGTGGAAACTATATAATCTCAGTGATGAAGAAAAAGCCATCAGTATATCCAATGTAAACTCTTCATCATCGGAATTTGGATATAAAGGCAAATACAGCTTTGTGGTAAAAAGTGAGGCGCAAGAACATATCAGTTTGGGAGCTAAAGAACAGTATAGTTTTCCTACATACTACGCTGCGCTGCTGAATGAAGAAAGCAGCTCAGACTTTGATCACCATCAGGCTAAGCAGTCGCGTGTAGCTTTCTTAGATCATTGCCGCGACAATCTTATACTGAATACGCCAGACCAGGTGCTCAATATGTTATTCTACTTTTCTAAAATCAGAGCATCAGAAAGCATCTTTCATTCTTCTATGGGGCTGGTACACTCTCCGGGTGGGGGCAACTACTACGTTGGCATCTGGGCCAATGACCAAGTAGAATACAGCGGTCCCTTTTTCCCTTATCTAAATTACGAATCGGGAGACCAAGCAGCCTATAATACATACCAAAAATTCTTAGAAAATATACCAGAAGACGGTAATCACATTCCGTATGCTTTTGAGGTGGATGGCAACTTTCCCATGGGTCATTTAGATCGCGGTGATGCCGCTATGATAGCCTACGGTACCTCACTATATCTGCTCAATACTGGCGATACTACGATAGCTACACAGCTCTGGCCTTTAGTAGAGTGGAGTCTCGACTACTGTCATAACAATCGAAATACAGCTGGTGCCGTAGAGTCAGCATCCGATGAGATGGAGGGTAGAATAGAGACAGGAGATGCTAACTTGTCTACCTCGTCACTTTATTATGGGGGTCTCAAATACAGCAAACAAATCGCTGCAGCATTAGGCATGACTACTAAAGCAAAGTTATATGAAGAGCGTTTATCAGAAATGGAAACGGTCATAGAAACTTATTTTGGAGCGACCATGGAGGGTCAGGAGACCTATCGATACTTTGATGGTAATCAATACTTGAGGCACTGGATTTGTCTGCCACTCACTATGGGAATAGATCGACGTAAAGAGGGTACACTGAGGGCCCTCTTCGGAAAACTATGGACAGAAAATGGGATATTGGTCGAGTATGATCCTGCCGCGGATCAGGAGAAAGCCATCTTTTGGGATAGAGCCACACTCTATGCCCTGAGAGGCGCACTAACAGTGGGCGAAGATGCCTTGGCGATCCCGAAGCTAAAAGCTTATTCTAGGAAAAGACTTTTAGGCGATCACGTCCCTTATGCCATAGAGGCATATCCAGAAAATAATATGAAGCACCTGTCAGCAGAGAGTGCTCTCTACTGTCGCGTCTTTATAGAAGGCTTATTCGGGATAGAGCCTGTAAGTTTTTCTGCCGTTACCATGACCCCGTCTCTGCCAGATTCGTGGGACCGTGTGGAGCTAAAGCATATAAGATTATTAGGAAAGGTAGTGGATATATCGCTGCATAGAATCGGCGACACGCTCAGATTGAAGTTGGAGTCAGATAGCGTAGTACTCCACGATGAAGTCCTGGTAGATCAGCGTCCTATTACAATTAATATTCATTAATCAATTACTCATACGCCTTGAGAATTTTAAGTGTTGTCATCATAATATTCGTCGTCGCAGTGATAGCTTGCATTATCTATTTGCCGAAGGTGAAAAGGGCCAAAGCCTTCGCCGCATCGCTGGATATGGAGAATATAGAGCATAGCTTTCTTCATATGAAAGATCATCTGCCCATCAAAAAGCTGACTAAATCTTCAGCACCATTTCACTTCAAGCGGAAGGATGATATCACTTTGCCCGAATCATTTAACTATAAAGGCCAGACATATAGTACTAAGCGCTTTTTAGATTCTTCGTATACCCAGGGACTGCTTATCATTCAGGATGATTGCATCCGCTATGAACAATACGCGCGTAGTCAACATGAAAACTCTCCTCATATCTCTTGGTCCGTAGCCAAGTCATACGTGTCTGCCCTATTCGGTATAGCTATAGAAGAGGGTTACATCAAGAGCATCAATCAATCAGTAGATGAATATCTGCCGGACCTCAAAGGGTCTGGATATGAGGGAGTAAGTATTAAGGACGTATTACAGATGTCGTCTGGTGTAAAATTTGATGAGACATACGGAGATCCAAGTTCAGATATTCAGCGCTACTGGAAAGGGTTTGTATTTGGCAGGTCCCAGAATAAATTTGCCAGGACACTCAAAAATATGAGACCTCCCGGCACTTATAATGAATACATCAGCATCAACACCCATGTCTTAGGTATGCTGCTCGTGAAAGCTACAGGGCAAAGTTTAACAGATTATCTGCAAGCCAAAATATGGGAGCCCCTGGGAAATGAGCATAATGCGTATTGGCTGGCGGATGGCAAAGGCATGGAAATGGCCTTGGGAGGCTTGAATGCCACGCTCAGAGACTACGCTAAACTCGGTAGACTTTATCTTAATAAAGGTAATTGGAATGGCACTCAAATTGTTCCAGCGGCCTGGGTAGAGGCTTCCACTCATGCATCAGAAGCTCACCTACTCCCGCACAGCAAGTTATCTTCCAGGCCTGACTTTGGTTATGGCTATCAATGGTGGATCTTAGATGGAGATGAAAGTGAATACATGGCTATCGGTGTCTTCAATCAATACATATATATCAACCCCACCACCAATACCATAATTGTCAAGAATTCCGCAAATCAAAATTTCTATGATGAAGAAAATCCCCACTCTCATTCGGTAGCTCATGTAGAAATGTTCAGGAAGATAGCACAGGCATTCTAAATATCTTTATAGCAGCTAAGCAGCAAGATGATTATATATCTTAGTGCTATATGAGATTAGTTTGCCGCGGACTTCCATGACCATTTTCGCTTACTCACTGATACGTCATCTGGAAAGTCGGATGGCACGCCTTGCGTAACCTCACCGGTCGCCGCCCACTCAGCTCCGCGCTGTAGTGTAGTGACGAACCCAACGCACTCCATAGAGTAATCCATATGTCCTAAGACGGTGTGAAATATCCTTCCCTTTCCGTACTCTACGGCTATTAATAGTGGCTCATGCCTCCCTGTACCTTTTACTTCTTTATTCCACGGCTGGGCGTTACCTTCTACATCGGAGTATGCCGTCGCTAAGACCGTCATGTTAGTCGCTGGACCTCTCAGGCGATCGTATAATTCGTCTTTCGCGTGCATCCACTTAGCGGGCAGTCCTCGCATAATGGGATGATCACCGGCGCGCGTAGTCATGACGTACTCGTGCTGTGGCCCGTGGGATCCACAGTCTCCCTCTCCAGCATCGCGTATTTCATCACCTGCATCATTAAAATATACGTACGGTCCATCTTTCTCCGTGCGACCTCCCCAGCCTCCTAAACCTATCATTTTGTTGTACTCTGACCAGTCACCCCATGAGTTGTTAGCAGCATGTACGATTATGAGTCCACCCCCGCCTTTCATGTATTTTTCAAAATTTTTCTTAGTGGCAGCTGGCCATGTAGAAGCCTTCCATCCCATATTATTAATCACTAAGTCATAAGCTGTGAAGTCGGGACTAAAGTCTGGGTCAGCTTGTGGCTCTTCGACACTAATTGTGGCGCCTGCATTAGCCACAGGATAAAGCTCTAGCAGATCCGTAATGTCTTCCACGCCAATGCTTTTATCGTAGTGAGGCCCCTGCCAAGTATATTTAGTGCGCTCCACATCCACAATGAATAGATCCGTTTGCTCTAAGTAGCGCTTCATCATAATAGTTGTCTTTGGCCAGACACCATGATTATTTTCTCCATCTATGATGAGAGCTCTCACCTTCTTCGGAGGCCCTTGGACTGATGCCTCATCTATCTTGGAGGAAGTGCATGACAACAATCCTATCATCACCAAAAGTGCAACTTGTAGGTATCTCATAAGTAACTATGTCTTTATTTGAAAGATACAGAAATCTCCGTCCTCCAGAACGCTATTCCTTAGAAAAAGCTATGTATAGTAACTTTCTGGGTGATATTCATCATAGTATATGTCATACATCTGTAAATAATTGTAGACGATATGTGACTATTCCAAGATTGTCCCGTCTTAATTGTGTATCGTGTTTGATACAACATTGCCCAACAGTCAAATTCAAAATACCATGAACCAAGTCCTAAACATATCCATCGAAAAAGTGATCAATACTGGAATGCTACTTGCCATCTTCGCAATGGGAACATTCTTCATCATGTCTCAGACTTTCGGATAGGACTGGCTTACCACTACAATACTTAATAGAATAACATACTAGCCGATAATCGGCCTTCGCATATAAAATCTAACCTTTTAACTTCAAAGACGGATACTACTTACATGTGGTACCCGTCTTTTTCATTTGAGCTTGACCTTAGCTTAAGTCCTCACATAAGCATGCGGTGGATAATTTCATTCGAATACGATGAAGCATTTAGGATGGGAATACCTTGATTCAATTATGCGATGTTGCTGCGCTTACTCGTCTGAGGCAATGTTATTATACTGTGATAAATGGATCACCAAGAAAAAGGGAACACCATTTGACATAGCATTCCCATTTATTACATTTCCTTACTATACCATTACTTTTTCTTCGCTCGACTATTAGCTGCCTTGAAGGCCTGATCCAGATCAGCTATAATATCATCTATGTGCTCTATGCCTATGCACAGTCTAACAAGATCTTGGGTCACTCCTGCCGTCTTCTGCTCTGCCTCAGTCATCTGTCGGTGTGTCGTGGACGCAGGGTGAGTGGCTAATGATTTAGCATCCCCAATGTTGACCAATCGTTTAAATAATCCCAAGGCATCATAGAATTTCTCGGCTTTCTTAAATCCACCCTTTATGCCAAAGCTCATCAGACCTGATGGTCTGCCCTTAGTATACTTTTTAGCCAGTTTGTAGTGTTCGTCCGTAGCCAGACCTGCATATTTCACCCACTCGACTTGTTTGTGATTTTTCAGGTATTTAGCTACTACTTTTGCATTATCACAGTGCCGCTCCATTCTTAAATTCAGCGTCTCCAAGCCTTGCATGATTTGGAATGCTGCGAAGGCTGAAAGGGCTGAGCCAGTATTTCTAAGAGCTACTGTTCTAGCTCTGGCTATGTACGCCGCCGGTCCCATAGCTTCGGTATAGATGACGCCATGATATGATGGTTCTGGCTGAGAGAACCTAGGGAATCTTTCAGCATGTTTGACCCAGTCGAATTTACCTCCGTCGACGATGACTCCGCCGAGTGTCGTGCCATGACCTCCGATATATTTAGTTAAAGAATGGACTACGATATCTACCCCATAATCGATCGGCTTGATGATGGCGGGTGTAGCCACTGTATTATCACAAATGACAGGAATACCTTTCTTATGAGCTGCTTTTGCAATCGCAGCAAGATCTACAATATTACCAGCTGGATTACCAATGGACTCACAGTAGATTGCTTTAGTTTTATCATCCACCATAGCCATTAAATCTTTAGCATCAGCACTTGCTGCAAATTTCACATCAATACCCTGCTTAGGCAGCATGTGAGCGAAGAGCGTATACGTCCCTCCATATAACTGTGGCGTCGACACAATGTTATCCCCCATTTCTGCAAGATTCAGGACAGCGTAATTGATAGCTGCGCTACCTGCACTTGTGCATAGCGCGGCTACACCACCCTCCATAGCGGCGATCCTTTCTTCTAAAACGGCTACGGTAGGATTCATGATACGGCTATAAATATTGCCAGGTACTGCCAGGTTAAAAAGATCTGCACCATGCTGCGCATTATCAAATTCGTAAGCGACAGTTTGGTAAATTGGCACCGCGACTGATTTAGTCGTTGGTTCTGACTGGTAGCCACCATGTATGGCTATGGTTTCTTGTTTCATATATTTAAAATTTTATGGCTGAAGGCCAGAGACAAATAACTAATCTTCATCCCTACGGATGTCTTCCTATCTACGTCATGGACTTTCATATTATTATATCATAATGCTTTGATTGCTAAAATATCCGTTTATCTATTAGCAAAAGCTTTGCCACTCTATTTATTTTGCGTTTGATAGATCGTTTATGAGAGCAATTAGTGCTGTTGATCAGATGACATTTATAATAGGATAAGTTATCTATAGCTTTTGGTATGATATATAATTAGGTATCGATGTGAATAACTTACAATTAGACGGCATTTATGGTTGCCGAATGTAAATACTCTGACTATCATGATAAAGACTGAAGTATAATAAATAACTTAAAAGCTATAGCATGGATGGTCAGGAGCATATACCAATAGCAAATCAAAAGAGGCTGCCATTTGGGATAGCAGCCTCGGATTATAATCTCTCAATCAAAATTATATTTCATATGAGTAGTTCCATCTTTCATTCATTTTGATAGAGACAAAAGTCAATTCAAGTAGCACTTGCCCTTCTATGCAGATCTTGTGGACTTGTACTCGTTGGACATTCATTGAATCATGCGCTGCTATAGATCTAGCACTCGATTCAGACTTCTGAGTTCACCATATGATAAGTGTGTACCCAGTTGTATTTCCATATAATTATGTCTCCATCGGTCGCAAGCTCACTTCATCTGTTGCATCAACATACGAATCTTAAGCGAATAATAACTTGGCATTCACGAGCTTCTTTTCTGGATGAGTCATAACTGCCCTATTCGCTTCGCATAGCTTATGCTTTAGAAGAGTAAGTGAACTGACTACATTTAGTCCCACTACAATTCAATGCAAAATATGCAAAAGATGGAAAACGACATGCTGACCATATAATTAGGCATCTTCAGTAGTAGTAAATAAATAAAGAAGTAAGAGAACTGTTGGTCAAGCTGATATGACTT
>Ga0209185_1000796_pt1 | contig 32543 bp, 44 predicted proteins | sample SidtaG_2_FD_187425 | JGI IMG/M metagenome (GOLD analysis project Ga0209185, IMG submission 187425) | Marine algal microbial communities from Sidmouth, United Kingdom - Sidmouth_Asex2 metaG (SPAdes) (version 2) | ecosystem: Host-associated > Algae > Red algae > Unclassified | place: Sidmouth... | reverse complement strand
AGCGATGAACCATGGATTCGACGATGTCGAAGGCGTGCACTTCGTCGCAGCGAGGCGCCAGCAACTCACGACCGTTTGCGACGACTCGAAGGTTTCTTGCGTGAACCATGCCGCTGGAGAACGTCCTCTGAGATGCGTTTGGCTTCCGGCAAATTCTTCACCGCCCGGATCGTGTCCTGCGCTTGACGGTAAGCCGTCGAGTGATCGACGATCGGAGCGGGGTAATCGACACCGATCACGCACTTCGACCACTGCTGTTCCATCGGCGACATCAAAGACGGTTCTGCAATGTGCAGCGGATCGACATCTGCCAACTCCGTAACCCACTCTCTGACGAAGACCCCCGTCGGGTCGTGGTCGTGTACTTGTTTCGTCGGTGAGTAGATGCGGACTGCGTTGATCCCGGTCACACCCGATTGCATCTGGTGCTGCGGATAGTGGATGCCCGGCTCGTAGTCGACCCACAGTCTCGCAAAGAGTTCAGCGACCGGGCGCCAGTCGAGCCAGAGGTGATGGGAGGCAAACGAAACGACCATCGCCCGCATCCGAAAATTCAACCAGCCCGTTGCCGTCGTCGCTCGCATACAAGCATCGACCATCGGAAAGCCAGTCCGTCCAGCGACGAGCGCGCCAAAGCGGTCTTCATTGAAATCGGGCCGAATCGCTTCGAACATCGGGTGCATCGCCTGCGTCTCCAGGCTCGGTTGGTCCTCCAGCTTCTGTGTGAAGTGATCTCTCCAGCGCAGACGGGTCTCGAAGGCGCGCAGGGACTTGAGCCACGATCCCCGCTCGGTCCATTCACCGATCTCTTCTCGCCGATTGCGACTGGCTTGATAGCACTCCCGGGCAGAGAGCGAGCCGTAGGCGAGGTGAGGCGACAGCCGTGATGAGTGATCGAACGCCGTCACCGGACTCGACATCGCCTTCACGTAGGGCTCGCCCCGATGATCGAGGAAGCTCGACAGGACCTCCAGGGCCGCACGGCGCCCGCCGACCTGCGGCGAGGTGCACGTACTCGCAGCCAAGCCGAGCGCTGAAGCTGACGGCGGCGACTGCTGCGTCACTGACGCTGCCATGGCCTCGGTCGGCGGGGGCTGTACAGGCCGATCCATGTAGATCTGCCACTTCTTCGACCAACCGTCGCGATCGTCGAGGCGGCGCACAACACCCCTCCCCTTGTGCTCGACGAACGAAACCCCGTTCTCGTTCGCCCAACGTCTGACATCGACGTCACGGCGATAGCCGTTGAGGTCTGTGGTCTCTTCGTGGGCCCAAACGGTGTCGATCGAGAGCTCTGTATGCAGCGAAGCGAAAACGTCGGTGACCTCTCCAGTTCGGAAGGTGAGCGGAATGCCAATCGACGCCAGGTCGTTTTCGAGATCGTTCAAACTCTCCCGAAGAAACTGTAGGTGACGGGCGTCTGCTGTCGGAGCATTCCAGAGTGTGGGTTCGAAAACGTGGAGAGCCACGACCGGACCCTCGGCAACGGCGCAACGAAGTGGCTCGTGGTCAACGATGCGCAAGTCTCGTTTGAACCAAACCACTTGGATCTTCGGCGTTCGGCTCACTGGGAGGTCCTCATCTCGGACACGTACCCGCTCTCGGGCTGCGCGAACCCCTACCAGCTCACTCCGGAGCGAGAATGTGCTGCAACCCGGTGATCTCGAACAGACGCTGCTGATAGACATGCGGCGCTTGGATACTCAACTCGGTGCCGATTGCTTGGAGATCCCGACGGAATCGCATGATGGCTCCGATCGCCGCCGAGTCGATCAGTTCTGTTCCCTCCAGGTCGAGAATGACCGCAGGCGGGTCCAGGTCGACCACCCGCCCTGTCGCTGCTTCGAATGGCGGGACTGTGGCGGACTCGAATTCGCCGTGAACCTCCACCGTGACGGTTCCCGACTGCGTGTTGGTGCCGAAGGTGGTGCTGAAGTTCGAGGGTCGATTCATGCGCCGACTCCGGGATAGGGAAGCGTGACCGTCGTACCGCCGGGGCCGCTGTCGATGTCGAGACCGGGAACCACGGTTCGACTGATCATCAGACCGAGACCTGAATCGTCGTCGGACGTTCGTTCAGCGTCAGTATCGAATCCAGTTCCGCTATCGGTCACCTTGATCAACGCTTCGGTGCCAGTGACCACCGTGATTTCGACATCGGCATCTGTCTCGATTCGGTGGTGTTCCTCGATTGCGTTGGTCACGATTTCAGTGAGCGCTCCGTAGAAGAGCGGCTCCTGGGATTCATCAAGAGGAGGCATCAGGTTGCGGATGACCATACGAGCGAAAGCGATGGTCCCGAGGTCGTTTGACAAAGAGATGCGAACTGTCGATGGCGGAGCGGCATTCGAGACCGTCATGTGTCGTCCTGACTGGGGTCGGTATAAGCAGTGCGGAGTTCGTTCATCACCGAAGTGAGTCGTCGGTGGACCTGACTCTGCGAGATGTCGAGGCGGCGGGCGATTTCTCGTTGAGAAAGTTCGTCGTCGAAACGCATCTCGAGAAGGGCGCGGCTCGCCGGCGAAAGTTGCGCTGCGGCCGATCTCACGTCGATCGTCGAGTCGACGTCGGCGAGCTGGTCCTCGGTTGCAGGGTCGACGGTCGGATGCTCTGCGCCAAACCGAGCATTCCGAGCCTGCAGAGCCTGCAAGACACTCTCGGTCGACAATCCGGTTTCCTCCGCTATGTCACCGGGAGTGGGGCTTCGCTTCAAACGCTGCTCCAACCGCTCAGCAGCGGCCGCCACGGTGATCGACGACTCTTGAAGCCGGCGCGGAACCCTGACGGCCCATCCGTTCGATCGCAGATGCTTCTTCAGTTCCCCGACGATGGTCGCCATTGCGAAAGGCCGAAACGGCCCGGCCGTTGCGTCGTACCTGGTTGCTGCGAGAAAGAGTCCGATGTCTGCGACTTGATGCAGGTCTGGGTCGACGATCGATCCGTGCGAGTAGCGGCGAGCGAGTCGTTCTGCCATCGGTCGATGCTCTGCGACGAGCGCTTCGATCGCCTCAGAAGACTCATGCATGGTCAGATGACTGCCGATCGAGCGGGAGTGTGATCACAACGTCGTGGCCGATCATGCTCCATGAATGGAAGCCTCCATCGATGATCTGCCTCGAACCCTCGCCCAGGGTGAGCGTCGGCAGCGAATCAGCCAGCTCGAGCCTCAACTCGAAGCCCTGTGCGGAACCGCTCAGTGCCACCTCGCGGATTTCTGTGTGAACTGTGAGCTCTTCGACCAGTTCACTCATTGCGATGTCGCCGGTCTCGAGTTCTGTCACTGAAGCGCCTGTCTGTGTCAGGGCGAGACCGAAGAGGCCGGCGATACAGCGGAGTATCACCGCAGGGTCCTCGGACTCAACACGGAGCGAGAGGTGGAGCGGCCTCATCAGGCGTTCCTCTGTACAACAACGGTGGTCAAGTCATCGGTCAACTCACCGGGGATGAACTTCATGATTGCCCGTCCGATGCGATTCGCAGTCTGCAGTGCGGCGGCGCCGCGCAGCGACTCCAAGGCGTCGTTGACAGCATCTTCTCCAAAGACTGTTCCGTCGATCCCGCGAGCTTCGGGCGCACCGTCGCTGAGAAGAGCCAGCGCTTCGCCCACTTCAAGCCGATCGATCTCCTGAACTCGATAGTCCGAGAGTCCGTCGAGACCGAGCGGCGGATCGGCCGATACGTCGAGGGCGGCGACGCCGCCCGTCGGCGACAACCGTCGGATGGGCTCGTGACCGGCATTGATCACCAAGATCGCGTCCTCCGCCATCTCGACCGCAGCCATCGTGATGAATCGGTCTCCGCTGTATTCCTTGAGCACCGCTTCGTCGGCGGCAGAGACTTGTTCGAGCAACGATCCGCCCGATCGCCTCACCGTACGCATCGTGGCAAGGGCCAGCGATGTTGACAGCGTCGCGGTCACACCGTGACCCATCGCATCCATCGCCAAGACCGTCAGGCGTCCTGACGGCGTGACAGCAAAATCGTATGCATCGCCGGCGACCGAGGCTGCCGGCAGAAGCGCCCCAGCCACCTCGAGGTCACCAACGATGGCCGCTCGCAACGGTAACAGTGACCATTGAAGCTGAGCTTCAGGGGTGAACATCCCGCGACGACGCTTGGCTTCGAGACCATCGAACAGATCCCGATGGAACTCAGCCACCGGACCGACAAGGGCGGAGACGTCATCTGGCAACGTGGCTGGCGACAGCCCGGTTGCGGTCAAGAGCGGAAACCTGCCACTCAGAATCGGAACGTATGTTTCGCCGGCGAGTTCTGCGGACTGCCCACCGAGAAGTGAATCGATGAGACCTTCGTCCTCCACACTGTCGATCGGACCGTCGCCCAAGGCGTACAGGGTCGACAAGTCGTGTGACACCACCCACAACCCGCTCGCGCCAATCGCTGAAGTCAGCTGTGCAATGAAAGTCTCGGCCGTCATTGATGATGCGGCCCCTGTCAACGTCATGGGGACTCCTGTCGGAGCCGGAGGACGCACTGAACATCAGCGGAGCTCATCGGCGAACCTTTGTACCCTGCGAGACCGTAGATGATTCAGCTCGATCACTGCTTCGTACCGACGAAGTTCGCCGAATCACGAGCGCCCGACACTGTCACCCGGCATTGTCCACTCACTCGAGCCGGAAGCACACGTTGATGAACGCCACGGAAACACTGAAGCGGAGCGCAGGTCGAGCACACCAAGTATCGGATCAAGGCTTCAGCGGGTGGCTGGGCGGCCTCCCGGCTGTTCCTTGACATCGCGGGCACCAATACGTGCTTCGCTCCGTCACCTGGCCAGCCGGCGAGAACAAAATCGAATCCGAGCAGCGTCGGCATGGAGCTCGGAAGCGGCCGTAGACATACGTGCGGCCTTGCACCAGGGCAGAGGTGGTCTTGCGAGACGATCGTGATCGGTTGTTGACCAGTTGCGTTTGAGCGATCGTCCATATTCGTTCGAGCGTCCTGTCCGACAGCCCGCGCACAGGTGTGAAGGGGTGAATGCCTGCGAGAAACGCAATTTCGCTCTTGAAGACATTCCCGATGCCAGCGGAAACTCGCTGATCGAGAAGAGCCTGGGCGAGGAGCGTCTCGGCGTCGAGGCCGCGAATGAGCTCCACGACACGTCCGATGTCTGCGACGTCGTTGCTCAGGTCTGGCCCCAGATGATCGATGGGTGTCGGCGAGCCATCGCGCACGAAGGTGTCGATGGTTGGTGCAGCAAAACACATGGCTGTGCCCAACTCGGTCCGGATGAGGACTCGTAACCGGGGGTCTGCGGGCGCCTTCGCATCCGCCGGTCCGGTCCGCCACGACCCTGACATTCCCAGATGGGTTCGCAGCGTGATTCGGCGCTCGAACTCGATCAACAAGTGCTTTCCGACAGCGTTGACACGCTCGATCCGCTGCCCGTTGCGAGGACGATGACCTCGGATCTTGCGAAACCACACGTCGGTCGCGATCTGCCCATCGAGGATCGGCGAAAGTAGAGCTTCGGCACGGCGAAGGGAGTCGCCCTCAGGCATCGGGACCGCCACGCAAGATCGCGAAGAACCGGGCCGCCCGATCTTGGACGGTGTTCCCCTTCATCTGCTCAGACACAGCATGCATTCCCATGTCCGGCGAGTACCCACTTCCACCCGGGCGAACCGCCCGCTGACACAGCTCAGCGCCCGGCGGCTTGGCACCTCGCATGGGTATCGACGGTACAACCTTCGAGTATCCCCTCACCATGACGACCCTCGCAGACCCGTCGCCCGGAGACCTCGTCACGAATACAGGAGACGCCGACCGACGGGGTTTCGCTGACGGAACGCTCGACGAGGCCTGAGGCCTGCCAGTTCCGCCTCAGGAATCTTCTTCAGATGCAACGATGTCGACGACGTCACCCGCTGCGATGTGCTCGATACCGCCGTCAGTTCGGACTTCGAGCCCGCTCAGGCTGACGGCACCCAGCGTGCCGACCACCATGCGCTCGGCGAGCGAGATCTCGACATTGCGTTCGACCAATGCTGCTGGCTGAGTCGAGTGTCGCCAGCGTCGGTGTGGACCGTGGACCCGTCACCGTTGCGCCGCACATCCAGTGCGTCGACGCCGTCGAGAATGGGCATTCCCGATCGCCACAGCTCCTCGGCCCCCGAAACGCCACCGAGTTGAAGTGGGCCTGGGGACGGCAGCGTAGGACCTCTCAGCGAACCGGGTCGTCGGTTCAGCTTGCAAACCAGACTGCCGAGCGTTCCAACCCGAAGGGCCAGCCCCTCGAGAGAGGCTGGCCCTTCGAAGATCATCGGCGATGCAGTCCAGTGGCGTCGTCAGCGAAGCACCATGGGACCGGCTCGACTCACTCGAGCTCTACTTGACGTCAGGTGCGACGTCGCCGTCGATCTCGACCTTCTCCTTGCGAACGGTCTCCGACACTGTCTCGTTGCCGACCACGGTCTCGGTTTCGATACCGATGGTTTCTTTGGCGACGACTTCTTTGTCGACGATGACTTGCTCCTCGGCGAGAACAACCTCTTCGACGGCGTCGCCCTCGATGATGCCAGCGCCAGTGGCAGGTTCGCGAACGATGCGTGCGACCTGTCGTCTCACGGGGACCGTGACCTCGACATCGTCGGTGACCACGTACTTTCGAACACGGACTCGTCCCGATTCGACTGCGACCTTGTCGACTGCGAGCTGTTCTTCTGAACGAGTGACCGCAGCAGCACCGTCGCCGGCGATGTCGCGGGTGTCGTTGTAGTCGTAACCTTCGTCGGCCCGCTCGCGTCCGAGGTAGGTGGCCTCGTGATCGAGACCGTCAGGGTTCAGGCCGTAGTGCTCGAACAAACGACGCTCTTCATCGGCATCGAGGTGCTCCTGATCGGTGTCGATCGAAGGAGCGTCCTTCACCTCGTCGGTCGTGTAAGGAACGGAGAAGCCGTCCTCGTGGTTCGCTGTGCCCGAGATGGGGACGAACTGTTCCTTCGTACCCAGCCATCCGGTTGACACCGTCATCCACTCGGGCTGACCGGTCACATCATCGAAGAAGATGTTCGTGATAGCGCCCATCTTGTCTCCGGCGGAGTCGTACACATCGGTACCGATCCACTCTTCGTACTTTGTGCGATTCTTGTTATCCATGTTTGCCTTTCCGGCTTTTTTCGTGTGGGACTTGTCTTCTGCAACCGAGCGCCAGCTCGGCTGGGCTCACTCGCCGTCGTTGTCGGCGTCTGCTTCGGCGTCGCCATCTTCGATGTCAACCGAGCCGGGGTCGATGTCGACATCAGGAGCCTCCAGATCAACGTCCGGAGCGTCAATGTCAGCGTCGACATCTGGGGCTTCGATGTCGATGTCACCGGAGTCGACGTCGACGTCGGCGTCGCCGCCGAGAACGAAGAACAACACCACTGCAAGAGCCAGCGCTGCCAGTAGCGGCAGCAACCACTTCAGCGGTCCACCTCCGCCGTTGTCGCTAGCTTTGAGAGACGTAGCGCCTCGGGGTTCATTCGGGGTTGCCATTGTGTTGGGCTCCTTGTTGTGCGGACGAAAGTCAGTACCCCATGACCCGACCGGTGACCCGCTTCTCGGATATTTCTCACGCGTCCTCGGCGGATGGATCGGAGGTCGACGATCCAGATGAAGCGTCGAAGAGTGTGGCCGAAAGGCGGCGGCGTTCACGAAAACCCTCAGGTGTGGGACGGCTCACCAGCGGCCGGACTCACTGTGCCGATAACCGTGGACTACAAGGCCGACCGGTAACCCATCACCGTCAGCGACCAAGGTGGCGGGTTCGTCCCCGACGAACCCGTACTCGACACCGGGAAACACACCAGCAGCCTCGACGTCAACTGTCGTACTGAGTGGAATGACCCACAGCTCGACGGTCGAGGTGGTCAGCCAGTCTGAAGTCATCCATCACCCTGCTGCGGATGAGGTCGAAACCGCTGCCTCGAGCTCGGCCTCACGGTGTTGGGTCGGTCATGCTGGGGACACCTGTCTCGAAGCGATTCAGCAGCCCGTACGAGGTTTGATCGAAGATCGCCGGGGCATGCCTGATCCAGGCCCGATGACGAGTTGTTTGTCGCCAAGGGCGTCACGACGACCAGAGGATCTTCCATGACCAATCAGCACGACTTCACCGTTCCGGGTTCGCGACGCGCCGAAGCAGAGCAGGGTCTCGCAGCGTGGGTCTGTGCCTTCTTGGCATCCGACGGGAGCGACAATGCTGCTCTTGGAGAGAAGTTGCGGGACGAGAAGCAGTCGTGGATCGGACCGATCGAACTCCCCTTCGACGAGCTCAACAGGCTTGCGGGGCCACCGGATCAGCCCACGCTCGATCGAATGGACGACGGCGACATCGACACAGTCGAAGCCATGCAGGAAGAAATCGACGAAGAGTGGGAGCCAGCTCCACTCGTCGTTTCGGTCGATGACGGACAGCTCAAAGTCGAGGACGGGAACCATCGGATCGAAGCTTTGCGGCGCGCCGGTCGGTCCAGCTACTGGTGCGTGGTCGGCTTCGATTCACAGGGGCAAAGACAGAACTTCCTCGACCGACATGCCACCGAGTCAGCCACATGAAGCTCACGCTCGTCCGGCATGGCGATGCTCACGCAGGTTTCTCCGGCCCGATCTCCGGCCCGGCGGGTTGTCGCGGGCTGACCGACCTCGGTCGAGATCAAGCGGCGCTCCTCCGGGAGCGGATGGCGACCGAGCACGTTGCGCCCGACGTGGTGCTGGCCAGCGAGTTGCCGCGGGCGATCGAGACGGCAGATCTGGTGGCGCCGGGTTTTGTCAGCCCAGTAACGATCATGATCGACTGCGATCTCTGCGAAGTGCACACCGGCGATGCTGACGGAACAGATTGGTCCGACTACGGCTCGACGTTCGGAGCTTTCGACATGATCGAAGAACCGGACCGCCGCTTTGCCCCGAACGGTGACTCCTGGAACAGCTTCCACGAACGGGTCGAGCAGTTCTTGCAGCGGTCCGCAGAGCATTTCGATGGCCGTCACGTGGTGGCGTTCACCAGTGCGGGCGTCATCGCTGCGGCGCTTCGACTTCAGTTCGGCGGCCCGTTTCGAGCCGGTCCCCGTCTCATTCCCCTGAACACGAGCCTGACCCAGTGGGACCACGATGCCGTCACTGATTGGACTCTGCGGGTTTACAACGACGCGACGCACCTCGACACGGTGTGATGGCGTCGGATGCTCCTTGAACTGCGTAGCGAGTCAAGCAGTGGACATCGCCTCAGGTTCGGTCGACGGCGGGTCAATCGCCTCGACCTCAACGGTCTTGGATCTCAACATGGCGCGACCGACCAGCGTTGCAAAGGGCGCGTCGGCTGCGTCTCTCCCGTAGCCGATGCGAGCAAGGGTGTTTGCTGGTGCCATTCCAGTGGGGTCGAAGAGGTACCAGTCGGTCCCGATGTAGGCCTCGAAGAAACCGTGAAAGTCCTGCGGTTCGACGCCCACGCCGTAGCCCGATACATAGCGAGCGGGGATGCCGAGCGCCCGGCAGAGGGCAATGGCGACGTGGGCAAAGTCACGACACACGCCCGCCCGTTGCAACAACACGTCGGTTGTACTGCTGCTGCTGTTCGTCGAGCCTGGCTCGTAGACCAGATTGTCGGTCACCCAGTCCGACACGGTCTGCACACGGCTGTGGCCAGGTTCCAGGTCGCCGAACTCTCGATGGGCGAAGCCGCCGAGCTTGTCTGATTCGCAATAGCGGCTCGGATTCAGGTACGGGAGAATCTCAGCCGGGACGTCGGCGAACGCCATCTCTTCGAGTTCGGTGGCCTCCGAGGAGAGCCCGTTCAACATGACTTCAGCCCGGTAGGTGATCTCGAGTTCGCCGGGTTCTGCAGAGAGGCGCAATAGCTGATGAGTACCAGCGCCGTAGGGCACCAACATCCACGGAGCATCACCCTCGGTCACGACATCGATGCTCTCGCTGGCGACACTTTGAAACGGCGTGCGTGCCGCAATCACGGAGAAGGCAAACGATGTCGGCGTCGAGACCGAGTACGTCAGGTGGGAACAAATCTTCAATTGTGTCACGTTGACGGCTCCTCGATGACGGGGCCGAAAAGCTCGTCGGACCAGGTGCTCGGGAGTTCGTCGAGTGCCGATCGGAGATGCGCCTGCCACTCTGCGTGGACTTGGGCGAGATCGTCGAGAATGAAGCGGCGCTGGATGAACTGCTTGTCGTTCTTCGTCATGACGGCAACGTCGACAGGGAAGTCGACGTCGTTGGCACTGGCCCGAGTTGCGTCGAACGCCAAGTACGCCAAGGAAACGGCCTGCCGAAGCGTCGATTCGACCGTCAGGAGTCGATCGAGAATCGGCTTCCCGTACGCCGTGCGCCCAATGATGAAGTAGGGAGCATCATCGGTGGCTTCGACCCAGTTGCCCTCCGGATACACGTGCAGCAGGGTCGGTTCGGAGTCGTCCAGTAACTGACCCCCGAGGATCGCGTGCGAGTTGAATGTGAAGCCACTTCGATTCAGGGCGGCTCCGTCTTCATCGCGCACACTGCGAAGAGCGCCTCCATATGCGCTGGCGAAGTTGTGGAGTCGGGCGTGCGTGTCACCCTCAGCCAGTTCGTCGTCGACCCGGGCAACGATCTTGTCTCGAACCGAACGCAGACCTGATGTCATGAGGGCTACGTCGTGTTTGCCGACTGCGAACATCGACAACTTGGCTTTTTGCGAAATCTCCGAACCTCTGACCACCCGAGTGTCAGCGAGGACGACGACGCCCTCTCGAACCCGAATGCCAATGCAGAAGGTCATCCTTGCACCGTGGCTTTCATCCTGTCACCGTCCAGCTGACTGCGGGATCCTTCAGCAGGTCCTCGCAGTGCTGCGGTCCGATCTCGACACCATTGAGCCGACACTCGATCACCTGTTGCTCGTCCGGCGCGCCGTCCTCGCGCCCCACGGACAGCTCGACTTCGGTTGTTCCCTGTGTCGTGATCGCCGACTTCTTCACAGTCTCAGTCATGATCAGGACGTTACCTGGCGTTTGAAATCGCCCAAGGCCGCTCCCGAAGGAACGACCTGCAATTCACAAACTAAGCACTTGTGATTGCAACTCCTCGGCGGGGGTGGGCGCAACGATTCTCTTCAAGAGTCTTGTTTGATACATGCACCGCACCTCACGGGCCGGCGATCCCCAACTCCATTTCCATAACCTGATCGCGAACCGTGTCCGCTGTGTTGAGGATGGTGTGTGGCGGGCGGTTGATGGACGTCACGTTCGTGCCGAGCAGAAAGCAGCGGGGATGATCGGCCAAGCCGCCATGCGGGCCGCGCTCGAAACCAATCTGGGTGTCGAATTCGGACCCATCACAAAGGACGGCCAAGCCGAAATCCTCGGCGTCCCGAAGGGTTTGATGGACTTCCACTCCAAGCGTGGCCGGCAAGTCAAAACCACCGGCGCCAAGCTGATTACGGCGTGTGAGGAGAAGCTGCAACGCAGTCTCACTCCGACCGAGCGGGCAGTGAAGTATCGCGAAGCCGCCATCCAAACCCGCACCGCCAAAACCAAAGACCTCGAAGAAATCGAAGGTCTCGGAGACCGTTGGAGGGCCGAAGCCATCGAGGTCGGCCACGACCCAGCGCAATGGTTGGGTGACGTGATCGACCGGCCCCGCACGCTCGAGCAAGCCCGCACGATCACCGACGCTGAGTTGGTCGACCAGGTCGTCGACACGTTGACTGATTCGTTGGCGACGTGGGGCCGCACGCATGCGACACGTGAGTTGGCCCGGATCGTCCCGCATCAACTGTCGACCCCGCAGGCGGTGGCGGAACGCATCGAAGCGCTCACCGACCAGGTTCTTACTCACGAATTCGTCCTCGGCATCACTCTCAACACCCCAACACCCCCCGGACCAGCAGCCGGCCTGGTCCGCGCCGACGGAACGTCGCAGTTCTCCCGTCACAACACCGCCAGGTTCACGACCTATTACACCCTCGAGCGTGAACAAGGAATCCTTGATCACACCGAACAAGGCCGCAACACCAACCACGCCATCGCCCACCCCTACTCGGTTGACGCCGGCATTAGAGCCCGCCAAAACGGCGACATTCCACTCTCGCCGGACCAAGAAGCGGCGGTGTTGTCGATCACCACATCCGGTGACGCCGTCTCGGTGCTCGTCGGCCCGGCTGGCGCCGGCAAGTCCGCCACGTTGCGGACCGTCGCCGACATCTACCACGCGGATCGGACACCGATCCGTGGCCTCGCACCCTCAGCGAAAGCCGCCGCGGTGTTGCGGGAGGAAGCTGGGATCGAGAATTCCGACACGTTGGCCAAGCTGCTGCACGAACACGGCCATGACCACGGGCCAAGACCCGAGTTCCAACTGCAACGAGGCGAAGTGATCGTGCTCGATGAAGCCTCGATGGCGTCCACCGCCGACCTCCACGCCCTCGTCGAACTCGCCAAAGAAGCCGAGGCGAAAATCGTCGTTGTCGGCGACTACCGCCAACTCGGCGCCGTCGACGCCGGCGGCATGTTCCGCCTCCTCGCCAACGACACCTCCACACTCGACCCCACCTCAGCAACCAGCAATGTGGTCGAGTTGGACCAGGTCTGGCGATTCAGCCAACCCTGGGAAAAGCGCGCCTCGCTCGCACTCCGAGACCGAGACACCACCGTCATAGCGGACTACCAGCATCACGGCCGCATCCACGACGGCAGCCGCACCGAACTCCTCGACCACGCCTTCACCCAATGGTCAGCCGCAAGGGCAGATGGCGCGTCGGTGATCGTGACCGCACCCGACCGGACAACCGTCGCCGAATTCAACCAACGAGCCCAAGAGAGCCTTCAACACGACGGGACCGTCGCCCGATACGGGCGGGTGATTGGTGACATCGAAGTTGGGGTCGGCGACGAAATCCTCACCCTCAGAAACGACCGGCAGTTGGTGGCGTCTGACGGTGCCGCGGTGCGCAACGGTGACCGCTGGCAAATCCATGCCCACACCCCCGACGGCGGGTTGGCTGTGCAACGGATTGGTGAGCACGCCGGCGCCACCGCCACCCTCCCACCCGCCTATCTGGATGCCGGGCACGTGGATCTCGCGTACGCCACCACCGTCCACAAAGCCCAAGGTGTCACCGTTGACCAATCACTCACCATCATCGACCAACGCACCACCGCCGAATCCCTCTACGTCGGCGCCACCAGAGGCCGGCACGACAACCAGATGTTGGCCGTCACCGACGTCGAGTTGGGTGAGTTCGACATCGACGGACCACCCCTCACCGGCCACGACGTGCTCGCCAGTGCGCTCCAACGAGACTCCTCCGAGCGCAGCGCGACCGAGATGATTCGCGAGCAGATCGAACCTGACCTCGGCCAGCGGGTCAGCACGCCGCCGCCGATCGAACCCGCCGCCCCAGCCATCCCGGTGCAAGACATCGACCCGCCTGCCCGGCCCGAGCCAGAACGGCCGCAACCCGATCAGCAGCTCGTTCAGGACCCGGCCGCACCAGCGCAGCCAGAACGGATTGTCGGACGAGGGTCGGAGCCGATGGTGGTGGAGGGTCCGTCGTTGGCGAAAACCCCGCAGCACGCCCCGGATCGTGAGCTCACCGGCGACGAGCTCCACGCCCTCCAAGTCCGCCGGCGGGTCCTGGTCGACAAAGTTCGTGACGCTAAAGGGGGCCTCAACAACGTCGAGGCGGCACGCGAAGGTGACCAGGCCAAACTCGAGAAGCTCCGTGACCGCAAAACCTGGGTCCAAGAACACGACATCGACGGGTCACGTGAACGCATTGACCAGATCCGGCACCGGGGCGTGATCGGCCAGCTCACCACCGGACCCAGGGAACGGTTGGAAGACCGCAAAACCATCGCTGGGTTAGAGCAGCGCATCACCGACGGGTACGCGAAACTGCGTGGCCTCGACATCCGCATCACCAGGCAACGAACCGCCATGGTCCAAGCCGAACAAGGGTTTGATGGGCGGGGCCGGCTCGAAGCCAGGCACCGGATGATCATCGACCACAACCAACCCCACATCGACACCATCGACCGCGTCATGGACACCGACGTTGAACGGCGCACCACCAGGATCCTCGACACCCTCACCGTCGAACCAGGACTCCTCGAACGACGCCGGTTGGTTGAGCCACCCGCCAACGCCCCCAACGAGATCTTCGAACGATGGATAGGCGTTGTCGCTCGAGCCGAGCAATACGACCACACCTGGAACAACCGGAACCCTGACCTCAACAGTGTTGAATGGTCGGCACGAGATCACCACAGCGACGGCCTCAACACCGCCAGGCGTGGTGTCGAACGAGCGCTTGAGCCCTACCGGCCACGCATCGAACGCCCAGGCCCCGACCTAGGACTCAGCCTGTGAAGCCACTCGCGGGACTGCTGCAGGTTCTGCGTTGTTTCCGGCTGTCGCATCGACAGGCGAGCGACAGCCGGAACTGGGTAACTGCTATAGGCCTGATCTGTTCTGGTACCCGAGAGCATCGCTTTGGGAGTCGACGTTGAGTCGGTCCCATCGTGATTTGTAGGGACCGGGCGTGAGCATCTTGCCGATGCGGCTGAAGAGCTTTCGAATGACTTTGATCATGTCAGCACCTATTCCTGGTACTCGACGCCGAGCAGCAGCTTGTCGGTGTCCACTGACGCGGTCGGTCGACTGGTCGGCAGCGTCAGCGCACAGTCTCTCACCGTTTCTGGCGTGGCTGTCGCCATCAGTTCCTCGATCGACGTCGCAGCCGTTGCAGGGTTCTCCTCGCTGATGCATGAGACCAGCAGTTCTGAGCGAGCAGTGGTTGCAACGGCGATTTCGGGCGAAATTTGGTATGCAATGTCAACCAGTCGAGCGTGTTCGTCATAGCAATCCGCGAAGATCCTGTCGGCCTCGTTCGACTCATCGAGACCGATGGCGAAGGCCGCATACTGAAGGCGAAGCCCCGTTGCGTCGATCTGGGGCCCTTCGACCTGTACACCGGAATCAGTGGCACATTCGATGGCTGTCGCTATTGCTTGGTCATATTCGTCTGGAGTGACACGACGATCCTCCAAGGTCTGCATTTGAGCGGCGTTGACGGTTTGGTTAACAGTCACGAGTTGGTTAGTTCCTCTGTTGTCCCGAGTAGCCGCTACACCCGTAGCGCCGAGAACCGTCATGACCGCAGCGGCGACCACGAGAGCTGGCTTCTTCCATAGTCCATTCATCTGTTTGCCCTTCTTCCTAGTTGTAGTGGTACTTGCGCATGCCGGCCGCTCCGGACTTGCCGTAGTGGCCTGTCCACACCGGGGTTTTCCCGCTGTAGAGATAGTCGTTCGCCAGAATCGCGGCCGAGCAGGCTCCGCCGCAGTAGACCCAGCTGCCTGTCCAGTAGTAGTGGTTGCCGTTGGCATCGTGGAGAGCCACCGACTTCGCCTTCACTTGAGCGCCCACTTCGCTACACGAGCTGCCAGAGATCTGCGAGGTTTGGGCATAGGCATGGTTGTTGCTCGCGTTCGCTCCAGTTGTGAAGCTCTGAGCCCACGGTTCGCACGACCCATTGGTGAAGTAGGAGCTTCCGCTCTGCCAATCCGGAAACTTGTATGCATGAGCACCCACGGGACCAATCAGTGCGATGACAGCAAAAAGAGCTGTGACAACTCCAATGCTGACGTGCCGTCGATGACCGGAGCCCTTCTCAGCCTCTACTTGTGGCGGGTCAGCGACCTCCTTCCACTCAGAGCTGGCGGTGTCGTGATTGCTTCGCATGTAGTCCTCCCGGTCTCGTTGATGTGCATTCATCAAGCCACAACGAGTTGGCAGTCGTCGGACAAGATCTGGCAGATCACTGCCAAACGCAGCCAAGACGATCGATTTCAACTTGCAGGAAGTCGCTCCAGCTGACACGGCAGAGATCGAGTTCGGTGGCTCTGACCGGGCTGGGCATTCCTTCAGCGATCGACCGGTTGGAGCCTGTGCACTGGGAACCCGGGTGCTCAGTCACGCAAATCAGCTCAGTGCCAGTAACAATGCTGGATGCCGATGGTTGTTGGACCACTCGATGATGTTGCTGCGATTGGTTTGGTCGCTTGTCGGATTCGCCGGTTTGCTGAGGCGGTTCAGCAAGCTCACGGGTCCGGGTGAGGTGGGCGAGCCGTGGACTCTTGAGTTTCAGCGTGAGGCCGTTGGTGTGTATGCGTCGGCGTTGCCGTGGGAATACTTGGTGGGTTTGGCCAACGGGTTCAAAGATGCAGCAGATCTGATGGTCACCGTTGCTGGCCCGAAAACTGCTGCGACCGAGTGGGGTCGGATGCAGCAGTATTTGCGTTCGGCAGCCAAGGCCATTGGCGAGCACGCTCCTGCTGATACGGCGTCTGTTCCGCGTCGGGCTGAGGAGTTGGCGCCAACAACGCCGCCCGTGATGCCGTTCGACAAGATCGCGAGGCTCATCAATCGGGACGGAGCCGAAGCGCTCCAAGCGATCGGTGCTGCGATTGAGCGGTGTTGCGGCGAGGTCGATGACTGTCCGCTCACCGATCAAGAACTCGAGTGGATGCGCTGCATTGTTGCTGGCGACCGGTCGATTGATATTGCTGAATCGGCTGGCTACTCCGAGCGGTCGTTCTACCGGGCGTTGTCTGATTTGTGGGAACGCCTTGGGGTAGATGACCGGATCGAGGCGATCGCGTTGGTGGTGGACCGAGGCTGGATCCAGATCGACCCCTCGTAGGTCGGTGGTGTCGAACGCGACTGAGGCCGCACCTGGTTGGGGTGCGGCCTCAGTTGGTTCAATGGTGGTGCTCATGGATATCAGAAGGGGTTGAAGAGGCTGCCCTTGCAGATGGTGCCGGAGTAGAAGTCCCACGAGCTGCTGTAGCGGGTGACGGTGGCCTTGACGTTGCCGCATTGGTAGGCGCCATTGGTCGAGGTCTGGATGTATTCACCAGCCCAGTTCGGGGTGCCGGTGTAGGTGGATCCCATCGTGATTGATGACACCGTGAAGTCCTGGTTGGTGAACCAGAAGCTCTGGCTGCAATTCAGTTCGCAAGAACCGCTCACCGCAGCACGGATCCGGCCGTCAGAGACCTGCAACAGCTGGGAGGGGTCGAGCCTGGTCCAGCGTGCGGTGTACTTGTCGACGCTGATGGCGTCGTCCATGCCGGGCTGTGAGTAGACGTTGTAGTGCTGGGTGAAGCACACCTGGAAGCTGTAAGAGCTGTCGACGCCGCACTCTTGGCTGGTATTCGCTGCTCTGGCAGCGGGTGGGTTGTCACCGGGTAGCAGGTATGACGAGATCACGGTGGTGGCCATCTCTGATGAGTGCGCTGACCGTCCTGATGAGTTGCGGGTGACGCTCTCGGTTTGCTGGAACGTCTGTGCCGGTTCGAGCACCGGATTTTCGTCAGATCGTGACGCGGTTGGCTGAGTTGCCGAGGCTGGTCCGGCGAGGCCGCCGATGAGGAGGGCGGCTGCTGTGGCGATGAGGAGCCTCAGCAAGATGGGTTTTCGGGGTGTGGGGTTCTCATAGTTCTTCATGAGTTTCCTTTCTGGTTGATGGATCACGAGGTTCCACAGACTCGGGTGTGTAGTGCCGCTGGCCAGTCGGCGGGATCGGCGGAGGAAACAACGGCGAAGTCGGCAACGGCGAACGTCTCGGTCGTGTCTGGGGTTGCTGCGTTGATGGTGAGGACGCCGTCGGGCGAGGTGTTGCAGTCGACGTCGAAGCGAGCGCCGAGCACTGCAGCTTCGCCTTGATCGAGGGTGAGGGTTGATGCGAGATCAGGGTTGTCGGGAAGCTTGTTGAGCGTCTCGTCGGGGTTGTCAGCCGGCTGATAGCCAGCGCTGTTCAGCGTGAAACCGGCAGCGGTTGTCTCCCACGTTGGATTGGTCAGTGTGAGCTGTGTGTCGGTGGTGTTGGTGATGACCAGGCCGATCGTGGCGACCTGGTTGTCGACGTTGGCGTCGCTGAAGTACTGGCTGGCAAGCATCACCGCTCCGCCCGTTTCGGGTGCATCGTCACTACCCGATGAGGAGCAACCCGTCGCGACCAGCAGTGCGATGGCGATGCCCACAAGCCACTGTCTGCTGCCGCCGGCAGAGCCGGTTTGCGCTGTTCGATGGAATGTCATGATCTCACAATGGCCGAAACGCATGGCAGGCGTGAGACAGATTCTGGCAGTGGGCTGCCAGCTTGGCCGGGCTGGGTCAGATGCTGTCGCGGACTTCGAGAACAAGGAGGTAGTTCTCGTCGAGAAAGTCTTGTTCCAGCGTCTGTTGAGTGCTGGTGTAGACGGCTTCGTAGTCCGAGGTGCAGTCAACCTCGGTGGTGGCAAGCGTGCGTTCGAGGTTGCGAACTTGTTGTAGATCGGTGGGGCTGAGGGTTCCGATTGCTTTCGCGTTCTCAAGGCTTTCGTAGGAGTTGTCTTCGAGCCCGGTGATGGCGGTGGCTTCGGCCAGAAAATGCTGAATCGGGTCGGCTACGCCTTCGGTGGTGGCGATTCCTGATGCGGTCATGCACCCTTCGATTTCGGCATAGGCGGTTGCGACGTCGGGGTGTTGTTCGATTCTGGTTTGGAGGTCGTCGAAGAGAGCGTAGAACTCTTCGAGCTTGGCCTGGGGAGCCGTCTCTGATGGGAGTGAGGCGTCGAAAGCGCTCTGCTCGCAATTGTCTGCTCCACGGGTCGCAGTGCTGACTTCGTAGAACGGGAGTTCGTCATCGCTGCTTTGCTGAAGAGGCCCACGGAGAGCTGTGTTGTAGGCCTCAAGCTCCTGATCAGTGAGGGAGGCCCGTATGGCCTCGTTCGGATTTGGAATGATCTCTGGCTGCGATGCAGGAAGCGTCGAAATTCCCCAGCCGAACTGTTCAGCGATTTCGGCGTTGCTGAGGCCTTCGATTTCTGGGGCCGGAGCGGGAGGGAGGGACGCAGGATCAACCCAGGCGATGTAGTCAAAGCCTTTGGCGAGCATGCAGTCAGCGATGTCTTGCTGGACCTTGCGCTGAACGTTCTCGACTCGTTGTCGAAGTTCGCTTCGGCTCGGCGTACCGAGTACCTCATTGAGCGAGGCCTCGCCGTCGTAACCAGCATCTGTTGGCGAAGTGCTTCCAGCACACGCAGAACTCGCGAAGAGAACCACGATCAGGATGGCTTTCATCGCAGAGTTCCGCGTAGCTGTCATCGTCAGTAGGACCGGTAGCGCAGCGAGTTGGTCTTGTCGTGGTTGGATCCGATGAGGAACTGATTGCTGATGCTGCGGATCTTCTGCATGTAGCTGGTGTAGCCGTTGCCGTCGTAGTGCCATGCGTAGCAATCGATCGAGTGTGTCGAATCGATCCGATTTCTCCAGCCAGTTGACAAGGTGAGCCCACCGCCATCGCAGTCGTCCAAAGCGATGGTCAGTTTGCTCGTCGACCCGCTGTTCGCATAGTCGTAGTGCCATGCGTCGTTGACCGCTCCCGCTGACCCGGCGAATACGCCGAGAGATGCGGCTGTCATCATCACTGCTACCGCTGCTCGCTTGATGTTCCTCATTCGTGCCTCCGTTGTTGGTTGATGTTGAATCAACCACAGGCCGTTGGCAGACGTCTGACAAATTCTGGCAGTTCACTGCCAACTCCAGGATCTCAGCTGCTCAGCATCCGCCTCTGCTGTGCACCCAGCATCCCGATTACAAAGGCGGTCCGGATGCCTTATCACGGTGGTCGAGTCGGGAGAGCGCTGTCATCGATCAGCACGACTGCCGTCGTCTGACGGCGGCCATGAGATTCTGAACGTAGGCGGACACGAAACTGCGCGTTGATGGCCAATGGTTTTGCGCGTTGGTGGCCATCAGAGGCGCGCGGTTGTGTTCGATGCCCTCGTGGTGGGGTCCACCGCTTGGGGCGCTCCTCCCAGTCGAGTTGTCGGTGACGAAACCGATGACCCCCGACTGGGAGGAACTGCTGTGAAGGATGGCAAACAAGTGACTGAGATATTGGAAGCGTTCGATCTGACCGGGTCGTTCCGGGCCGCGTCAGAGTTGGCGGGGTGCTCACCGAACACCGTCGCTGATTGGGTCGCGAAGCGTGACCGTGGCGAACTCGGCGATGCTGCGGGTCCGGCCCGCCGGGAGCGGATCATTGACGGGTTCGTCGACAAGATCGAGGAATGGGTAGATCGGTCTGACGGCAAGATCCGTGCCGACGTGTGCTTCGAGAAGTTGGTGGCGCTGGGTTATTCGGGTTCGGATCGCACGGTCCGGCGTGCGGTCGCCGAAGCGAAAGCATCGTTGAAGCAAGGTCGGCGGCGGGTGTATCGGCCGTGGATTGTCGAGCCCGGGATGTGGGCGCAGTGGGACTGGGGCCAAGGACCAACGATTAACGGGCGGTCCACGAATTTGTGGTGCGCGTGGTTGGCGTGGTGCCGTCACCGGGTCGTGATCCCGACCTGGGATCGGACGTTGCCAACAGTGATCGGGTGTTTGGACGCTTCAATGCGGGCGTGGGGTGGGGCTCCGACGTATTGGCTGACTGACAACGAGCGAACCGTCACGATCGACCACGTCGCCGGCATTCCGGTCCGGCACCCCACGATCGTGGCGGCAGGCAAGCACTACGGCGTCACGATCGCGACGTGTGTCCCCGCCGATCCCGAATCTAAGGGTGGTTCTGAGGCTGCGGTCCGGGTCGCGAAAGCTGATCTGGTCCCAACGGCTGCGAATCTGCGTGACGACTACAAATCATGGGCCGAGTTGGTTGAGGCGTGTGATGTGTTCATGGTCAAGGTGAACGGCCGTGAGCATCGGATCACCCGCCGTGCCCCAGCAGTGATGCTGGCTGACGAACAGCAACGGCTGCATCGGTTGCCTGACGTGGCCTACACCCAAGCGTTTGGGGAGACCCGCAAAGTGTCATGGTCAGCAACGATCAGTTTCGGAGGCGTCACCTATTCAGTCCCGCACACCCTTGTTGATGAACCGGTGTGGGTTCGGGTTGATGGCGACGAGATCGTTTGCGTCCACATCGGCCCAGCGGGCCCGGTCGAGGTTGCGAGGCATCGCCGCTCCACGCCTGGGACACCAGTCATCAACGATGCGCATTATCCGCCACGCCCAGAGGGCGCGTTGGCTCGTCAACCTCGACCAGTGTCGGCTGCTGAGGCGGAGTTCTTGGCGTTGGGTGACGGGGCGAGAACATGGCTTGTCGAAGCCGCCGCAGCCGGAACGTCACGGGTGAAAGTGAAGATGGCTGAGGCGGTGACCTTCGCCCGGTTGCATGGCGTCGATCGGGTTGATTGGGCGCTTGGGCACGCAGCAATGTTCAACCGGTTCGCCGAAGGCGACCTCGCATCGATCCTGGAGGCGAACCCTGCGGGCCAACGCCGCCGGGCTGATGACATCCATTCGATGCAGACCAGCACCAACGCCTGGCACAGCTTCGGCCGAGGAGGCAACCAATGACCGCCGGGCCTGTTGATGACGTTGTTGAACTGTTACGCAGCCTGCGGCTGCCTCACATGCGCCAAGCCGCCCCTGAGTTGTTGGCCACTCGGGCAGTCATGGCCAGCCTGCACCGTGCTGACCCTGTCCGAAACGGCTCGCAAGACAGAGGTACGGTTGGGTATGATTTCAGACCGACGTATCCCACACGTCGGACCGCGTAGTGCAAGACGGCAATGCGATGCCGCCGCTGTATTGATCTCAACCACATGAGATTGATCACAGCGTTGATGGTCATCGGTTTCGCCGCCGCTGCATGCACCAACAGCAACGACGCTGACCTTGTCGCCGGCTTCCAGCTGTGCTCTGCGGAGACCGACGGGGGTTCAAAGGTCTCCGCACAAAGACGCCAAGAGATCATGGACCAGGCAATAGACGCCGGGATTGCGTGGGGAGGCGGCGGTGGCCTGCCGAGCGAAGTAGGCCTTTTCGTCCTAGACAAACCTTCGTTAGAAATTCTGGCGGCGATCGCTGAACCCGACGAGGTGTGCGTCAGCGGCCAAGACCCCGCCGACTACGTGGAGCCCGGCCCGCAGTTGGAAGCAGGCCCGGGTTGGCGTTGGCTCGGCTCGGCCAAGGCCGCATGGATCCCAGGACTGGATCCGGACCTCATCACAGACGCCGACGAACTACAGACCCTGTGGGCGACGATGTTCCCTGAGACCACCGAACCTCCGCCCGATGTCGACTTCGAGACCGAGAGCGTTCTTGTGCTTCGAACCCTAAACGGCATCACCCCCGGACCGTGCGGGTTCCGGTTCGAAGGCATCACCCAAACTGAAACCGGGTTAGTAGTCGCGGAAATGTTCTCACCTGGAGGATCATCGGAGTGTCTGACCATTCAGGTCAACGGGACTTACGCAGTCGCAATCGAACATGCCACGGTCGGGGAGCCCCCCTTCGACTTTGCCATTCAGTTCGGCCCGAGAGAAGACCCTGAAGTGCAAGGAAGTCTCGGCTGATCATGGGTATCCCTATTGAATCGACGGAAGTGGGGTGGTTTCGTCGGTGGGACACTCGTTTCTCCGGAACTTGAGTTGGCGCTGATCTATCGCACCAAATAGCCGGTTTGTCGGTGGGCTAGCTGATGGTGATGGTTTCTGCGAGGTTGAGGGTGGATCGATCGCCGATGTCGCAGACGACTCGGAGTTCGAAACTGGTTCCGGTGGAAGCGTCGAGTGAGGGGCTAACACTCCATCCTGTGGCGGTGACCTCGAGTCGTCCGGAGTCGAAGGCCGGTTCTCCTTCGGGGTCAAGTAGGACGATTCGAACGAGATCGCCGCATCGTGGTCCGGAGACGGTGAACGGTGTTGATGAGGTCACGCTGCTTGGGAACGAGACCGAGGCGGGGCTGATGTCGATATTTGAGGCGGTCGTTGTGGTGGATTCTGCTTCGGTTGTGGTTGTCGACTGGGCTGTGACCTCTGGAGGTTTGGCTGTTGTGGATGGGGTCTGTTCTGACGTTGTGGTCGTGTCGTTCTCAGATTCGGTACTTGTGGTCGTGTCCTTGATCGTGATTGCCGTGGAAGTGCTCGACTGGTCGACCGGACTCGGCGCATTGAAGAGCTGCGATGTAGTTGTCTCTTGGTTGGGTGCTGAAGCTGTGTTAGACGAGCAGGCGGCGGCGAGCGTCGCAATTGTCAGAAGCATTGCTGGCAATAAACGGACCTGTCTCATGGGAACGATTCTCCCATGGATGTGGCGGGATGTATCAGCAGTTTGAAAGTGTCACGCGAGCTGCAAATGAGCCGGAATTGAAGAGGCTGAGTACGCCGCCCCAGTTGCTCACCGTCGATACGAAGTTTGGTCGCCAGTAGTTGACGGAGGCTTGCGATGGTCCGCTATGGAAGATTCCGAACCACACAGCAACAGTTCTGGCATCTGGCCCGATTGCCGTTTTGCTTTCTGCGCCAGCGACGAAGTGTGCAGTTGCAAGGCTTCGAGTCATGCCGTTGTTGAGCTGGCCCACCCAGAAGTTGAGGCCTGATGAGTCGGGGTTTCGATTGAGGGCGTTCTGATAGAGGTAAGTGATGAATTGGGTGTTGCTAGTGCTTCCGTGGAGTGTGACACCCTCGGGGGAGGCGAGGAAGTTGCTTGCCAGCCATTCGAGGCTCTGTCCGTTGTGGATGTGGTTTACCCAGCCCTGGGATCCGCTGTAGTCGCCCGGTCGGCCAAGCAGCCCGTCATACATTCGCAGTACGTCTTGCATGGTGCCGGAGTGGTTGATGAGGATGTTGTTGACGGTGTCGACCGGCCGCCAGGTTTTCTCCATGTTGGTTCGGTAGGTCGAGACCTGACTGGCGGATGGAAACTTGCCGGTGATGCGGTCGTAGTGGCGTGCAACGAAGTTGCCGTATCCGTCGCCGTCGTTCTTGCAGAAGTGCCCGGTGCGGAAGTTTCCGACGTCGTCGCCCCACCGGTCGACTGCTCGAGCGTTGTCATTGCTCGAGGTTCCAGTGGGTTCTCCTCCGTCGCTCAGTCCTGGATTCGAGAGTCGGATTCCCTGCGTTGAAGCAGAGGGGCAATCAGATCCGTTGTGGGCTGAGGAAAGAAGGAAGCTGGTGTACACCGGACTCCATGCGTAACCGCGAGCGTAGTTTTCAGTCGTGACGCCGCCGCCATTGGGCAGCGGCGAGCAGGATGGCTGCCCGCCGTCGTAGCGGTGATCAGCTCCCAGCAAATGAGTCAGCTCGTGGAAAGCCCCGACGGTGGCTGCGCCAGTGATATTCAGATACATGACGGCGTGTGCGTTGTCAGAGTTGGCTGCAGCACCGGGACCGGGAAGCGGACCTTGTGCAACCCCGGGGATGCTTCCTGTGCCTGATTCGGTGATGATCAGGGTGACGTCGCTAGAAGCGCTACTTCGAACGAAGTTGAAGGTGTTTCGTAGGGAAGTATTGCCGTTCAGACCAGCTGCTTCGTCTCTGACGGCGATTGCGTCGTTTTCGTTCGCTGTTGGTGCTGGAGCTGCTCGTGAGTGGACGAGTCGGACTCGAATGTTGGAATCTGACAGATCGAAGCCGTCGTTAAACCGCTGAGTCAATGCTCGAGCGTGCTGAGAGAAATCAGATCCCAGCTCGGTGCGTGCGGCCGGCGTGTAAATGATGCTGATGTCAATGACGTCGTGACCGCTGTTCGTCCGAAGTTCCTGAGGTCCGGTCACAGATCGCTCGACCTGGTCGGGTTGTCCCACCGGGGCGATAGAGGGATTCTCTGGATCCGGCGCCCCAGGAGGTGTTTCCAGATTCTCGAAGATCCCTTCGGTGAAGACCTCTGGAGTCGAACGTACTTCTTGAGTCGCCCGGTCCAATTCGTGCATCCAGTTGTCGCCACTCAGATCGAACTTGGATCGGCCGAGCGCTATCAATACGTGGGTGGCATCAGCAGAGTCGGTCGCCTTTGCGTACTCGCTCTCACCCTTAACGCTGGAAAGGATGATCGGGCCAAGTCGGCGGAGGTCGTGGAGTTCAAGATCGACGATTTCTTCAACGTGTGAGATGTATCCGTTGCCGATGGTTTGTCGATCGACGTACAGATCAACGCTGTAGAAAGCGTCGCCCGGAACACCTGATTCGTCGACAAGCACGACTTCGACCTGTCCCATTCCGTAGTCGATCGAAACCGAAGCTTCCGCACCTGTGATTCCTCGTAGTAGCTGGTCAACGTCGAGGATGATGCCGGTGACTGAGTCGACTTCGAAGACTGTGTTTTCGACCGGCAGGAAGGTGCCGCCAGCGGGGCTCACCATCCCGTCATCGGTGATGGTCAATGGTCGACTCTCGGGGCTGTTGGAATCCTGCGCACCTGCTCCGCTGTTTGCTGTAAGCAAAGAAGGCAACAACAGAAGCCATGCAACGACTATCCACCCAATACGACGCATCAGCCACCCCTTTGATCGATGTGATCTGACACTAGATCAATGGCGAAGCTTGTCAAATGAACCGAAGGGCAGCAGGGTTGAGGCCCGGGTAGCCCAACGAGTTGCTTCACCCGCTATCGCACCAAACGCTTGTTTTGAGAGCCCCAGGCGGATGAGCGCTATCGTTGCCGGGTGTCGTACTCGAAGTCGTTTGCTCTCGACCGGTGGTTGGATGAGCGCCGTGGCGACATCAACACGATCGAAGAGGCGCTGCGGGCAGTGGGCGAAGTTGATGGGCTGGTCGGCCTTTGGCGTTGAGCCGGCCGATCGCTCACAGCTACATCCTTCGTGTGGTTGCAGAGTTCCAGGGTTTCGCTCGCGATCTTCATGACCTGACTGCTGAGGCTCTGGTTCTGGGATCTGGGGCTGCCCTAGAGAGTCAGCCGTTGTTGATCAACGCTGCAACGGCTAATCGTCAGATGGACAGCGGGAACGCTGATCTTGGGAGTCTTCGGAAGGACTTCGGCCGGTTGGGCATGGTGAGATACGGCGAGCGCCTGGAGCGGCTCGATGCCAAGTGGAGTGTCGACAAGGGCGTGTACCAAAAGCTGATCGAGTTGAGAAACGCTCTCGCTCACGGGAACCAGTCCCAGCTTGATGTGATCCGCTCGAGGGAGGGTGGGTCCGATTCGTTGTCTGCGACGAAGAAGCGTTTGCCGAATCTCAACAGAATGGCGCGTGCAATGGACCGGGCATCGTGGGATCATGTCAACGAATCCGTTGGTCAGAAGCCGTGGGGTAGGTGATCGAAGTGGCTGTAGAACTCAGTGTTGGCGACGCCGTGTCGGTCCCTTGGGGCCTTGATGAGCCGGTGGATGGTGTCGTGGTCGAAGTATGGGGTACGCCTGCGCATCATGTGCGGGTGCAGATCGATGGCGACGATGACGAATCGGGTGCGGTCATCTTGGTGTCCCCGTCGATCGTGACGAAGCGTCCCGCTCCGGTTCGCTGATTCGGGCACCCAGAGACGCTCAGCGATTTCGCTTATCGCACCAAATAGCCCTTTCTGTGCGATAGCGGAGCCTTCGATCGGTCGGAAACCCAGTCTCCGTCACACCCCAGATGTACGGTGTTCCTACGCGTTTGTTGCGATAGCGAGGAAAACCGTCCATGGCTCAGATCGTCCAGCTTCCGAACCACTCCCCCACCCAAACCACGCTTTGGGACGCGACCCGTGCGTTTCTGGCCTCAGTCGACCTGGCGGACTCCACGCTCGAGGTTTACGACGCCACCTTCGAGCAGTTGTTGGATGGTGATGAGTTCGCCGGCGACGTGGAGCTGACCACCATCAGCCGTGCCGCGCTGAAGCGGCACCTCGATGCCCGCTACGGCCACTGCTCGCCCGCGACGTACAACCGGAACCTCGCCACCATCAGCTCACTGTTCACGTGGGCTGAGGAAAACGAGTTGGTCGTGCGCTCCCCCGCCCGAGGCCTCCGCCGCAAGAAGCAACGAGTGACCGTTGAGTCAGAGCGGCAGTCACGGCCGATCCCGATCGAAGAACTCACCGCACTCTGGACCAACACCGACCACTCGCTGCGAGACCGAGCGTTCTGGGCCATGGCCTACGACACCGCCGCCCGCGCCGACGAGTTGTTGGGGGTCAACATCGAACACCTGGATGCCGCCAACCGCGAAGCCGTCATCATCGGCAAAGGCGGCAACGCAGAACGCATCTACTGGTCGAGCACCACCGCACGCCTACTCCCCCGGCTGTTGACCTACAAGACGCTGCCGAGAACTTCGGGGCCGTTGTTTGTTGGTGATCGCAAACCGAGGTCGCATCTTACGCCCGCCACCGCAGACCTCGACCCCGTCACCGGACGAGCCCGGCTGTCGTATCGGCGGGCCGAAGAGATCTGGAAACAAGCGTCCGAAGGTCACACGCTGCATCAGTTGCGCCACTCACGCCTCACCCACCTCGCCGAAGCTGGTGAGGATGTGACGATGATCAAAGCCAAATCGCGCCACAAATCACTGCGATCGCTTGAGCGATACGTCAACCCCTCCCCCACCGCCATACGCGAACTCACCAACCGCCACGACCCCAACCGCCGCCGGTGAGGCGGGGTCATTGAGCTACTGACGCCGGTCTGGTCCCATGGTGGAACTGCTTTCAGCTTTTTGAGACAGATCCAAAGTAGAAGCCGATGACACCTGTTACGACGGGCGTCACGGCGACGTAGGCCATCTGGGTCTCTTCGGTGGTCAAACCGTCATCGTCGAACGAAGCCGCAACTGTGGTGAAGCAGACGAGGGCGGCCCAAAGCCCCACGGCCAGCAACGCGACGATGCCACGAACGCGTTCCCTCTGCTCTTCTGCAATGGTCTCGATGGATCTTGAGGAGCCTTCGATCGAATCGATTTCGACATCGTCGGCATTGTCCTCTGAATCTGCTCGCACTGTGGATTGACCACTGTCGTCCAGGCCCAGTCCAAAGTTCAGTACAACAGTTCTTACCGGGATCTCGCTGAGCTTTGGCTCGGCGTCCTCCCCTTCGTTCTCGTACATCGATCTCTCCACTTCTGCCGATCATCGTTTGACCACAACCCCAATGCCCCATGCGTGCCCACCCAAGTAAGAATAGGTGCTCATGGCCATCAAATCAAGCCCTGATTAGCATCTATTCTGAAGGTAGATTGCTTGACATATTGGGGGATTTGCCTCAAACTGGAGCTACTTGGAGTTCCGTGACGAGGGGACATGGGCGATGAAGGACACCTTCGTTGACTTCGAGGAAGCACTCAGAGGCTGGCCAAATCCGCCAGCTCAGAGTTCTGGCACACACACCTGGGAGGTGGAAGAGGAGATATGAGCGACACAAGGACAAGAAAGATCTCTGTCGCATTGACGGATGAAGCAGCGCAAACCGTTGAGGAAATGGCTGCGAAGAACAAGATTCCGGTTTCGGAACTCGTACGCAGGGCGATCGCTCTCGAGAAGTTCATCGAAGATGAGCTTGCGGAAGGCTCGACGGTAATGATCCGTAGAAAGAACGGCGATCTCGAGCGGGTTCAGTTCGTATTTGGATAAGCCGAACGATCTCTAGCTGACAACGATGCCGGGCGCCTTGCGCCCGGCATCGACGCGCCATGGGGCTGTTGTCGACGCAATCAAGCAGGTCGCCGCCTTGCGCCCAAAACTTCCGGGAGGGGGACATTATCGGAAGTTACGCGTTCGAGCCTGACCAATGAGAACCGTAAGTTGTGGCTAGTCAGGGTTGCACGCCAGGGTTGCTGGGGTCGGACAAAGGCAGCGGTGAATCACGCGAGCCGCATTCTCCGCTTTGAACGGCATTCGGTTCGAGCATCGGAAAGTGTCCCCGGGTGGCTCTTGAGGTTTCCGCCAGCCGGGTCTACGTTTATGCATGGCGCTGCGGATACAGCCACCCATAAGGGAGTTCTAATGAAGACCCGACGACGCGTAGCGTCCGCTACTGCCCTCGCTGCCGGAATGCTGATGAGCACCGCAGCAGCTGGAGCACAAACACAGCTGATCGACGAGGAGGTCGAGCCCGTTGCCGAGGTGAGCGAGCTGACGCCGGAGGAACTCCGAACACTCGATCCGAGAGTGGTCATAGATATCGAGCGGTTGCCGGACGAAGGCTTCTTTGCACCTGCCCCCGAAGAGACGGTCGAGAAAGCTGCAGGCGCTGAGGATGCGGCAGAAGGTCTTGCCCCGGCACCAGGTGGCGGGGTGCTCAGCTCGGTCACAGCGGGCACCTGCGAGTACGACCAACGAGTCGACAATCCTCACAAGTCGTTGGACGACGGCGTTTGGACGGCATCTGTTCATGGATGGTGGGTCAGGACGAGCGCTGCCGGCACCTGCCCGACACTCGCCAACGTCGACACATACCTTCAGTCGTACTGGTGCGGCTCGTCTGGTTGCTACTGGGTGACGGTGGACATCGACAGAGTCGACGTCAAGCAAGGCGGCGGCCGGGGCAAACGCGGCAATGCCCGTGAGACATGCGCTACGTCAACCTCTGTTGGGTGGCGAGCCTATGTCGATGTCGATCTCATCAACTGGAGCGACCCGTCGGGTGTTGAGTACTCGGCGATCCGGAACCTGACTTGTACCCCTAGCTGATTCTGGTCGAGGTCCTGGGTCGCCGCTCCTGGTTGCGACCCAGGACCTACAGTTTCCTTCATGGACTCATCAACCCGGATCGTCGGCTTCCATGCAACTTGCCATGTCGAACATCAACGTCCGAATGGATCTTGGAGCTTTGAGGTCTTGGAGTTTGCCAGGCTTGTCTCGGGTGATTTGATGCTGCTGCGGGTGAATGGGTGGTCGAGCAGTGGTCGCACCATCCCCAACGCTCAGGACGCCTTGATCACGATGAAACAGGTCCTGCTTCCCGACGAGCATTCTGGGCACAACGGCGATCACCCGTGGGATGAGATCAAGGCTTACGCTGCCGAACGCGGTTTGGTGCACCAAGACGACATTGAGAGTCTTCCGTTCACCTATGCGATCGACGAGGCCTTCACAAACCAGCAGAGATGAGGTCAGCCTTGGCCCTCGAAATTTCCGTATTGATGATCGTCGCCACAGTTGTCAGGATCGGCATCGAGGCCGCCCTGTTGAGCTACTGGACAGAACGGTTCACCGGGCGAACGACTCAAGAGTGCGGGTTCGCCTGCCGACGGCAAGGGGCTCAGCAAGGCGTTGGCTTCGAGCGGGCTCAACCCGACATCTTGGGCACGAGTGCGGAAGGGACCGATGAGGCAGAACGTTCAAAAGGACGGTTGCAACTTGAACGAGGGATCCAATCGCACGTTCTCTATCTTCACCAAGTCCTCGATCGCTGCAGTAGATCGGTCCATCATCGATCGAAGCGAATTCAGTTTTTCGATTGAGACTTCCTCCTCGGGTGTTCCGTTATTCGGCGTGAGGATCAACAGGCCACGCTCGGCGCAGAAGTGTGGGAACCCATGAGCGTCCAGGTTCCGGAATTGCAGGATTTCGTTCAACTCCTGTGTGAGTTGAGCGGCACCGATGGACCAATGTCGGTCACGTGCCCGTCCACGTCGGTGATCAGTTGCGTCTTTCCGTTCCATTGCAGTGCTCTCGCAGCGACGAAGGCCACCTTGGTGCCGAAATATGCGCTCGGCGGAACATTTCGAGAGGGATCAAGGGTGTATCTCCTCGGTTCGCCGGGACGAACCAATCGAACCAAAGCCCGAGGAACGGGAACTGCCAGCCCGGGACTGCTGCAGGGTCTGTGTAACCGGGATGGTCCATGACGGATCCGCGACCTGTGGTCGTGGTCCGGGAAGGATCATCTGCAATGAGCAAGACGAACAACAACGAGAACGCGATCGAGCCGGCTGCGAGGCCGGGAATGGTTTTGCCGCATGACGCCGGGATGGCCGAGGTCGCCGAGCGACTGATCGACCAAGCAAGAAATGACGGGATCGCGTTGACTGGCGCCGGCGGGTTGTTGACCGGTCTGGTCCAACAAGTCCTCCAAGCATCACTCGAGTCCGAGCTGACCGAGCATCTCGGCTACGAAGCCCACGCCATCGAAGGGAGAGGATCGGGGAACTCCCGCAACGGCTTCTACCCCAAAACAGTGAGGAGCGAGATCGGCGACATCGACCTGGAGATCCCACGCGACCGGGCGGGAACGTTCACCCCGAGGACATGGAGGCCTGGCAGTCACGCCCGCTCGACACGATCTATCCGGTGCTGATGGTCGATGGAATCCGCATCAAGATCAGAGATGGCACCGTCACCAACCGCACTGTTTACGTGGTGATGGGCATCAACATGGAAGGCGAACGCGACATCCTCGGCCTCTGGGTCGGGCCCACTGGGGGCGAGTCAGCGAAGTTCTGGCTCGGTGTCTTGTCCGAGCTGAAGAACCGTGGGATCCAAGACACGCTGATGCTTTGCTGTGACGGGCTGAAGGGTTTGCCGGATTCGGCTCGGGCGGTTTGGCCGCTCGTCGACGTGCAGCTCTGTGTCGTGCACCTGGTCCGCAACAGCCTGCGGTTCGCATCCAAGAAGCATTGGGGTCCGATCACCCGGCAGCTCCGCGAGATCTACACAGCGCCGGGCATCGCTGCCGCTGAGTTGTCCTTCGAGGCGTTCGCGCAAGAGTGGGAGGGGATCTATCCGGCGATGGTGAAGTCGTGGCGTGACACCTGGGACGAGTTCGAGCCGTTCCTGGAGTTCCCAGCTGAGTTCCGCAAGATCGTGTACTCAACCAACGCGATCGAATCGCTGAACGCGAGGTTCCGGAAAGCAGCTGTTCGGCGAGGGCATTTCCCGACTGAGCAAGCTGCGCTCAAGGTGTTGTACCTGACGTCGATCGAGAGGAGGAAGAACCGCAAGAATCCGACTGGGCGTGTTCATGGCTGGAAAGCCATTCTGAACATGCTCAGCATCCACTACGCCGACCGCCTCGAAGAGGCAAACTACTAACCAACACCATCCCGGTTACACACACCGTGCAGCAGTCCCCTCGACATCGCAGCGACCTACGCCGCCGTCGGTGAACTCATGCTGCTGGTTGGCCGACTCCCCCAATGCCTCACCCAAACCGTGCGGGGTGTCACCACCAACCCCACCATCCAATCCGACTCAGGTCAGCCCGAAGTCGACGTCGCTGAAATCACCAGCCACATCACCGCAACCATCGCCGCCCTCGAACAAGTCGCCCGCCACCTCGCCGACACCCACAACCACACCGGCCAACTCCACCAGTAGCCACAGCTGGCCGTGGTCAGCTTGCTGGATTCACGGTTGGTCGATGTTCACGGTGTCGAGTGCGGCTGCCAATTGGGGGATGTTCTTTTCGAGCGCGTCCCACACGACACCGAGGTCGACCTTCCAATACTGGTGGGCGGTGTTGTTCCGCATCCCTTTGATGGCGCGCCACGGAACATCAAGGCCGTCCAGCGGGGCGGGCATGTCGTTGCCTTCCATGCCATACGCGCTCTGGATCGACGCGATGGCCTCTCCGACGTTCTCGACCAGCTTGGTACCGGCGTAGCCGAGGACGAAGTCGGCATCGAACGCTTCACGGCCACGAGCGACGATGTCGACGGCCTGGTCGACCTCGAGGCGGATGTGAGCAATCCGCCGGACCATGACCTCATGGGCGTCGCGACGGTTCAACTCGGCACCGGCACTTGACCGCTGGGCCGGAAGTCGTCACTGAGCGCT
>Ga0209185_1000795_pt1 | contig 32549 bp, 27 predicted proteins | sample SidtaG_2_FD_187425 | JGI IMG/M metagenome (GOLD analysis project Ga0209185, IMG submission 187425) | Marine algal microbial communities from Sidmouth, United Kingdom - Sidmouth_Asex2 metaG (SPAdes) (version 2) | ecosystem: Host-associated > Algae > Red algae > Unclassified | place: Sidmouth... | reverse complement strand
ATTTCCAAAAAATGGACGATGCCGATTCGAGATTGGAAAGCAGCTTTAGCAAGATTTGCCATTGAGTTCCCTGAACGCTTCCCCATTGACTAGATCATTGAGCTTACACAAAATTCTTGACACTCCCCTGCCAACAGTCATAGCAGACTATTTGTTTGGGAAAGAGCATCAATAGGTTATATCTTTGCTTTTACCAGACTGCTGACGCTTTCTCACCCAGAGGGCAATCACAATCTTTTTGCTGCAGCCATTGCAGCCCCACTTGATATAAGGCAGTGAGTACTGGCTGAATTTGTTGGCCCTTCTCGGCAATAGAATACTCAACATGCAGAGGAACCTCCGCAAAGATTTGGCGCTCAATCAGGCCATAATGCTCTAGAGTGCGCAGCCGAACCATGAGTGTTTTACTGCTGATGCCAGGTAAAGCTTCCAAAAGCTGATGTGTTCGTCGAGTGCCACTAAATAATTCTCGCAAAATAGGGATTGACCACTTGCCCTCTAATATCTGGAGCGTGAACTCAATGGGGCACTGGGAGTTGATACAGTCTTTTGTTGCGACCATCCATACACCTGCGATTGTTGCCATTTTTATTCTGATTGTTTCGTTCTCTATACCAAGGTACCTATCTAACATTTATCGAAAATTTAAGGTTTCCTTCAGAAGCTACCAGAAGTCAGATAGAGCGATAGCTTTTTACTGGCGGTAACCATAGGGCGAGCGAGGAACCTATCTTGTTGCCCTATCGGGGATCGGCCAGGATACAGATAATGCACGAAGAGAAAGCGTTGCCCTGCTTCAACAACTCGTCTAAAAAGTCCGCATACCATTGCTTTATACCAATTACCCAGCCAAATGACCTGTATAGATCTTCGAAAGCACTGAATAATGGTCAATCATTTGAGTCAAACAGTTCGTCCTCACACGAAATTGGTATTACCAACCGACAACCCGAAGGACCAAGATGAAATTGTCAATTGGAAGTGGCCCTATGCCACTACTTTTTCAGAGTAATGACGTGTAATCACTACGGCCTACTGTTTCAGAGTGGAGGCAACAGCTACGATTTTCAGTCAGCAAAACTTGGGCTGACCGAAGATAACAGTGCTCATTTGCATGAAAAATTCTGTGGTTCAAGAGGGGTAAAAGGGTGAATATTCTAGTACTCAATGCTGGCTCTAGTAGCTATAAATGCTGTTTGTACACCCTGGAAGGGGAACTCCCAGAGCACCCACCTATTCCTACTTGGGAAGCTCATCTGGATTGGCACTCCCAAAATGATGCAGTGTTAGTGGTTGAGACCTCACAAGGCCACGAATTCAAAGAAGTCCTATCTTCAATCTCTAAAACCGATGCCCTCTTGCATTTGTTGCAGACGCTGTGGCAAGGGTCAACCCCAGTGATTCAGAGTTTGGAAGAGATTGATATCGTGGGTCATCGAGTTGTGCATGGGGGACAGGCGTATCAATCTAGTGTGGTGGTCACTGAAAAAGTAAAGGCTGCGATCTCAAACCTCATCCCCTTAGCTCCCGCTCATAATCCCGCCAATCTAGAGGGAATTGAGCTAATGGAAAAGCTTTTGGATCACAAACCTCAAGTCGCGGTCTTTGACACTGCTTTTCATAGCCATATGCCGACGGTGGCAGCAACCTATCCCGGCCCCTATGAATGGTTTGAGAAGGGGATTCGACGTTATGGATTTCATGGTATTAGCCATCAATACTGTGCTCAGCGGGCCACTCAAATACTGAATCAGTCCTGTTCAGATCTGATTATTTGTCATCTGGGGAACGGAGCTTCTTTAACGGCAGTAAAGCAGGGGCAAAGTATCAACACCACCATGGGGTTTACCCCTCTAGATGGATTGATGATGGGAACACGATCAGGAGCAATTGACCCTGGAATTTTGATTCACCTCATGCGCCAAGGCTATTCAGCCGATCAGCTTGATCACTTACTGAACCAAGAATCTGGCCTCAAGGGTATATCTGGCGTGTCCCATGATTTGCGGGAAGTTGAGAATGCGATCGCACAGGGTAATCAACAGGCCCAGCTAGCCTGGGATATCTACCTGCACCGTTTAAAATCTTGTCTGGGTGAAATGCTGATGAGTCTCGGGGGACTTGACGTACTGGTCTTCACAGCAGGTATTGGCGAGCATTCTGCTTCAGTCCGGGCTGAGACCTGTGCAGCTCTAGCGTTTTTGGGACTAAAGCTGGATGAAGCGAAGAATGAAAATTCTCCAGTTGACCAAGATATTGCAGCGGCTGATTCTAGGGTACGAGTGCTCGTAATTAAGACTCAAGAAGATTGGGCGATCGCCCAGGCTTGTTGTTGCGATTGTTTTTGAATCTAGTCGGGGTTCATTCCCTGTTGCTTGCAACGCAGAACAGAAATCACATGAGGTTTATTGATTAACTGAAATAAGGTTCAAATCTTCAGAACGATCTGAACTAATACGATAAGCTTTTAGAATTTCTTTATGACTCTCTTCAGCCTCTTTTGTATCTATGACAATTTGAAAGTTACGGGCACCTTTTAAGGTAATGAAGGGTGATTTTGAAGTTGCCATGAGTTTATAAAATTCCGTAAAGTCTTTGAACTTCTTTTCATTGACTTCTTCAACAATCCAACCAGAAATACCATGGTATCCCTGATTCACCTCAGAACCCAGCACTCGCAGAGCAACAACAATCTCTTTTTTCTCTCTAGACGGCCAATTCGATAGCTCAGTTAATAGCTCTTTCGGGGCTGTTTGTGACCAATTTGTTCCCCAAGATTTAATGAGGTTTTTAGTCAATGGAGAAAACACAATACCCCCATAAACGAAATACCGGGGCAACTGATCATATTGTTCAAGAGGTACCAGTCGTAAATCCTTTTTTGGCTTGCTTAGGGTAACAGTTACCGTCTTTGGCTTAGAATCTCGCAAAAGTTCAATACTGACGGACTCATTGATTTGCTGAACATCAACATAGTAGTTAAAAATGGTTCGATCTTTTTGTCGAAATATGACTGTGCCATCATCGGCGATAGAGTGGCCCTCAATAGCTTGAATGACATCTCCCTTACGAATCAATCCTTCAGAAGGTGATTCCGGTAGGATATGTCTTACCAATACCCCAGTTTCAGCCTCAGATATGCCAAAACTACGCTTCATTCCAGGGTTTTCCATCTTTTGGTAAATCAGACCTAAACTTGGAAAACCATCGAAGCGACCATCTTCAAGGTCTTGAAGAAAATGCTGAATGATGGGTACCGGAACCATATATCCGATATTGTCAGCGCTCTTTCTCGCCTGCATAGCCACACCAACAATGCGGCCATCGACATCAAGAACAGGCCCTCCACTATTACCTGGATTAATTGCTGCATCAACTTGGGCAGCTAGGAAGTATTCATTGCTGTGAGTATAGAATCGATGCTCAATGCGTGACACAATTCCTCTCGTGTTACTCAGTGCGTTTCCACCTGTTGGAAAACCATACACAGCAACCTCTTGCCGAATCTCAGGTAAATCGGCGAATTCTAAAGGGGTCACCCCTGAAAAGAACGCATTATTCTTGACCGATAAGATTGCCAGGTCAACTTCATGAGCAACACTTAAAACTTGAGCCCTATAGCGTTTAGCTTGTCCGTGACGTCGAACTTCAATGAAGGTTTGATCGGCAACAACATGGGCATTGGTCAGAATTTTGTTGTCCGAAATAATGAAACCAGAGCCAGTACTGCGTTTAATGACTGTATCCCAAGGTCTTTGATAATCTGGCTTATTGCGAACCGAATACACCTTAACGATAGCGCCTCTAATCTGTTGCTCATTATATGGTTCAGCGTTGCTAGCTCTAAAGACAAAGCAAGACACCATCAAATTGATCATTAGTAGGCTGAGGATGATCTTCTTTAAATGCCTAGATATCATATTGAATATTCGGAAACACAAGATCAAAGAATGTGAATTTACTTTTAGTCATTCAAACTCATCATAAGCCCAGAAATTGCTGAGTGACTTTGGATGCATAAACTTCATAAAACTAGGTCACATCCGTCTGCATCTACCAACTGGTTTTGTTTTTTTAACAAGAATAATTACTCTAAAATCTTTTCACTATATAAATTTTATCGATTTAAAAAAAATACAAGCTAAGTTCATTTTTCTATATTGCTACTGAATAAACAATGGCTCAAACTCTACCTTGAGAAAAGAATTTCAATGTATTTGAATATTGATCAGTTTGAGAAAATCATCTTTCTCTACCTGTAGATCTTTATAGCAGAAAACTGCTTTGCTCTATATACAAAGAGATTTTCAGGGAATACAAAACCAAAACTAAAACCCCGAAACCAGTTTCGACCGTACTGTCCTGAAGATTGATTAGCCATCCGAGCCTCAAACCACCATCTAATTAGGGCTTACTGAAAAAGTAAATTGAGCTAATTCCGGACTTCAGATAGTACAAGCCGCAACAAGGGGAAACTCTTTGTGAGGTATAAGACAACCAGAGCTATATCCTTTCTCTGGTCCTAGAAAAGCCCCTAAGCAGTCTTGAAAGCTCTCTAAAGCCCTCCGGCAACCATAAGAGCACGCCAAAAAGAGCAACAAAAAGTGGCTGAGCCACCGCTCCAGATTCAGAACCAAGAACGTGATAGCAATTGTACTAGTAGCCGTGTCAGCCAACTTCGTCATCACCCGATTCAATCCAAACCGTCGTTTGGCCTGACCAAACTTACCCTCAATCTGGACACGCACCTTTTCATCCTAAGGTCCCTAAGGCCACACGAAAGGGTTTGGCGGGTGCTCCCATGCTCTGACTGAATTGCTCTGCATACTCTGACTCGAAACTCTCCCAGGGAATCATCTCGGCTAGTTTTACCCAGCGATTCTCGCCTGAGAGTTTGCCGCCAAAGGGCAAGTAGAAGTTCTCAAAGGATAGTTGACCTGGAGGACGAACCCGAGCTAGACGATACAAAAAAAGTCGACGCCCTCGCCCAGGTCAAAAAGCTGGCTGAAGCAGGCCAAGCTCCCCAAGACAGCCGAATGAAGCAAATAGCTACCAAAGCCACTCACTTTCTCAAAGACATCGCTGCGGGCTTAACGGAAGGTGCAAAACTCGTCACCGCCTGGGAGAAAGTGGGTCCCGCGATTATGTCAGTTTTTGGTTTGCTCTGATGTCTTTGCTCTATTGACTGGGGAGGTCTAAATTAGAATCAGAGAAACTTAGCCGATAGCAACACCATCATGTTTGTCTGGTTAGATCTTGGAACTATGATTTCTCAATGGGTTAGCAGTTTGCGAAGCGTTATCGGTCGATCAGTAATAATATTATCTACCCCCTGCTTTATCAGTCGTTGCATTTCAGAACGTTGATTGACGGTCCAAACGTGTACGGCTTTGCCTTCAGCGTGGGCACGATCTACAAAGTCCGGCGTGGCGAGGGTGAAATGGATGGAGTAAAAACTGACAGCAAAATTAGGCAGTAGAGATTGCGAGGGTGTCATCACCGGACCCAGCATTAATTCAGGAGCTAGAGCCTGTACCTGTTGCAAAATATTCCAATCAATGGAAGAAACGATACAATTTTGCTGCCAGTTGCCCTGGCGAATGAGAGCAACCGTTTTGGGGACCAGTTCTTGTGCGTACCTATGACTTTTGAGTTCCAAATTTAGCTTCATCCTATTCTTGGCCAGATCCATCACCGAGACCAGTGTAGGGATGCGAGTATCAATAAAATTAGGAGAGAACCACCGTCCCACATCCAAGTTGCCTAGCTCTTCAGCCGTTAGTTCCCAGACGTTGCTATCAACCCCAGTTAGACGCTGCAAATGGCTATCGTGAATCACAATCAATTCGTGATCCTTCGTTTCTTGCACATCAATTTCGACAAAATCAACTTGGGTTTGAATTGCTAGCTCAATCGCAGGCAGCGTATTCTCAGGGGCCAATTGCGAGCAACCTCGATGGGCTGTGATCAGAGGAGTCATAGAGTTGCCTTTGTCCATATCATTAAAAATTTCTTATATTTAAGAGAAGTTCTTGGTTGGCATGGCAAGGGGTCATTATGTCTTTATATGCTGAACTCCATCGGCATCTGGGTGGATCTGTCGTACCTCGTGTTCTCTGGCGGTATTTCAAGCGCAATCGTCCTGATCTGGCAGAGCCTTTTGCGGATTATTCCCACTTTGAAGAATTTTACTGTCGTCCTCGTGAATCCCTAGCAGAATACCTGGAGTTACACACTTTGGTAGAAAGTGTTCAGACTCGGGACACTTTGCCTTACTTTATTTATCGCTTGATTCGCGGGGCCTACGTTTTTGAAAACCTCGCCTACCTAGAGATGCGGTACACTCCCTATCTACGCACCTCAGATCAACTTAGCCAAACCCAGCGCATTGATCAAATGGCTGAGATTGTCGAAATTGTGGGCCAGGCCAGTAAGGTGGATGAATATCCCATCGTTACTAGTCAGATTCTCTGTATGCATGCTCGCTTGCCCTACGAGGTGAACCGAGCCATTGTCGAGATTGCGGCCCAAATGTCGGAGTATGTTTGTGGGATTGATTTGGCGGGTGGAGATGATTTGTATGGCGATCGCATCCATGAATTCATCGATCTCTATGCCTACGCTCGCTCCCTGGGCCTAAAAACTACGGGCCATCTCTACGAAACCACCAACGGAGCGCATCCAGAACTGCTGCCCTACTTAATGCGGATCGGCCACGGCATTCAAATTCCGCTACACCACCCAGAATTGCTGAGTTCCGTCGCTCAGCGCCGTCAATGTCTGGAAATTTGCCCGACCACCTATCTCAAAACTGGAACGTTACAAAGCATTCAGCAACTCAAAGCTGTATTTAATAGCTGCTTTGATGCTGGCGTCGATGTCGCTATCTGTACAGACAATGCGGGTTTACATAACGTCCGCTTGCCCTTTGAATATGAAACCTTGCTCACCCAAGATGTGATTAGCTTCGCCGAACTGAAAACTTGTCAAGAAAATGCTTTTCGTCATGCCTTTGCTTGGCCCCTAAATCAGGGTCCTGCTGCTATCCTGAATGATGTTCTAAACTGGACTCCAGGTACTGCTAAACCAGGGAAAACCCCTGTAGTTGCACGGTAATTCACCCAGCCTGGACCCAACTTAGACATCACTGATGTTGCCAAAGTATTGCATGTTATTGCGCTACCGGTCCCACCTCATCGCTTGTTTAGCGACAATGTGTGTCTGTCTCTTACTGCACCTACCCCATTCTGTGCAAGCCCAGGTTACTGTGCCCACAGCGCTTCCCTCTCCAGGGCTTCTAGGTCAACCCCGTTTTGTGATCCCAAATCTATCTAATCCACTCGTTTCTGACTGGATTTGGCTAGATGGACGCCGTTTGTTTCAAATCGCAGCAACTGAAGGTCATTTAGATGAACGAAAAAAAGCGATACAAGACAATCTAGATGCTGTTCAGAACAGCTATCTTGCTCCTAACTCAGTCGATCTTCAAGTAACAGTCGAAACAACCAATAACTTACCCGTCCTTTACGTTAACGACGAATATCTACTCACGATTACTTCCCTTGACGCTGACTTACGCGCGATCGAATCATCAGCCTTAGCGGATGAACTTAAATCTACTGTGGAAATCGCCTTACTAAAGTCCAGAAATGAGCGTCAATCTGAGTATCTCAAGCAGCAAGGTCAAATTATCGTCGCTATTATTGTCATCCTTCTGACATGCAGTTCTGTCATGTATATTTGGCAGCGTCGCTTAAGCCACCCCAATAATGTAGTGCCTGTATCTACTGTAGATGCCACGACCCAACTGCCTCCGCCTCGGTTTTGGGAAGGCTTAAATAACTTACTGCGCCAAGTCCTGAGTATTGCTCAAGTTTCAGTCTGGTTTGTAGGATTATTGGTTTGCCTGGATCGGTTTCCCTACACGCGACCGATCAAAAATTCGATTCTTGGCAGCTTGTCAATTCCTCTGACGCTAACTTTGGTGGGTTTATGTACCTACTTTTTGATCCGGTTGAGCTGGGCGATGGTTAATCGTTTTGCTTTGGCCTTAACAGTGAGTCCATTGTTGACCCCAATTGTATCCAGGCGGACGCAGCTCAGAATTTCAACCATCGCTAATGCTGTGAAAGGCATTGCGTTTCCCTTTTGGGGAAGTATCGGCATCATTGTGGCCCTCAGTCTATTAAAGGTTGATGTGGGTCCCTTATTAGCGGGGGTAGGCCTGCTGGGGGTCGCTATTTCTCTGGCCTCTCAAAGCATTATTAAAGATGCCATCAACGGCTTCTTAGTCATTCTTGAAGATCAGTTTGGTGTTGGAGATGTCATCCAAGTTGGGGAACATGCAGGGGCGGTTGAGACGTTGAATCTACGAATGACCCAAATTCGCAACGCAGAAGGACATCTCATTACTATCCCCAACAGTGAAATCCGCATTGTAGCCAACCTTTCTAGTGAGTGGTCGCGGGTCGATCTGAATATTCCTATTCCTTACGATGTCAATGTCGATCAGACACTGGATCTCATTCAGTCAACGGCTGTAGCAATGGCGGCGGATCCAGACTGGATGGCGAACATTATCGAAGCTCCCCAATTGATGGGTATTGAAGACTTTGACAACCGCGGCCTCGTGGCTAAAATTTGGATCAAAACTCAGCCCCTCCAACAATGGGCAGTGTCTAGAGAGTTACGGCGGCGTCTGAAACTAGCCTTTGATCAGGCCAATATCGCCATTCCTGTATCTCAACATCAACTTTGGCTTACTCCACCGAATAGTTAACTAGCAAACTGAAGAGAAAGCATTTCTTTGAGGGGCATTTAACTACCCCATTTGCCTTAACCAAACTGGGATTTGTTCTGAAAATCGAAAATGATAGTCTTGAGCTTCATGGGAGCTCATGCCTTGGTGACGAGCGTCTTCGAGCAGCTGAGTCATAAATCGCATCGACTCTTCAACCTCAGTCCAAGAATCAGGAGAATCCATCAATATAGAATCGAGCTGTGATCGAATGCGATCAGCATTGCTACTTGCAGCAGCCATAGTCGCTGAGGATGCAGACCTCAAGCGTACTTCTGGGACTTCACAAGCCACTGGAGGTGCATGGGTGCTAATCAGATATTGTTCAAGCCGGGAAGGTAGACTAGTCTGCTTTTCTAGAATTTGGCTTTGAGGAGGGATGTAGGTATGTGTCTCTTCATCATAGGCCAGGACTTCACCAGTCTCAATATGATAAATCCAACCATAGATCTGGAGTTTTCCCTGCAGTAAACGAGACCGCACAATCGGGTAGGTTTTGAGATTCGCGATTTGGACTAAAACATTTTCGGCCACCAGGATCTCAACCCGCTCTTCACCTTCAGAATTGGGATAGTTTTCGGCGACCAGACGACGAGTCGTTTCGGCATGTTGCAACCAGTTATAGACTAAGGGCATATCGGCTTGCAGCTTATTGAGCTTCATCAACCCCTTCATGGCGCCACAGTGAGAGTGGCCACAAATGACGACTTGATCAATATCTAAAGCAGCGATCGCATATTCAATCGTGCCGCCTTCTCCACCATTGGCCGCACCATAGGGAGGCACAATATTGCCTGCATTACGGATGACAAACAATTCACCAACATCCGTTTGCGTGATCAAATTGGGATCAACACGCGAATCAGAACAGGCAATGAATAGCACGCGGGGTTTTTGACCGTGGGAGAGTTCTTCTAACAGTTGCTGATGTTCAACAACATAGCGTTGCTTATACTCTTGCAGACCACGAACTAGCTTTTTCACTACAAAACTTCCTTGACAAAGCTCTACATAAACTGCAAATGACACCAACAGCTCATGCGGAATTAATTTTTAGGCCTTCAGTTTAAACTATATTCTTACAACTAATTCATACAAAAGAGTTAAAGGAGATGAAGAAATAAGCAGTTTTAAACCCTAGAAATAAAAAAACGTTAGTTTAAGAGCAACTCATCAAGTTCAAAGTCAGAAACCAAGACCTTTTGATAATTCCATTTCAATTCCCCTGAAATTGAGATATCTGCGTCAATTCCCTATTTTCTGAGAGAGGAACACTATGTCTACTGCTGTTGTGCAAAATTTTGGCCAGATTGCTGATAATCCTGTGTTGATGGACCCGTCCACGACCGAGCCCATCTGTGAAGGGATGAATACTGTGCTGGCGAGTTGTCAGGCTTTGTATCTGCAATACCAAAAGCATCATTTTGTGGTTGAAGGGGCGGAGTTCTATCAACTCCATAATTTTTTCCAAGAAGGTGCTGATGCCACCAAAAGCCATGTTCATGATTTAGGCGAACGGTTAAATGGGTTAGGAGGCGTACCCGTTGCCAGTTTTAGTAAGCTGGCTGAGTTATGTTGTTTTTCACCCGAAGCAGAGGGCATTTATAGCTGTCGGCCCATGATTGAGCATGACCTGGCAGCTGAACAAGCTTTGATTAAATTACTGCGGAGCCAAGCTGCCCAGGCTGAAAGTTTAGGAGATCGAGGCACCCGCTATCTCTATGAGCAAATGCTGTTAGAGACCGAGGAGCGGGCCTATCATTTAGCCCATTTCTTAGCGTCGGATACGCTGGTTGTGTCCTAGCGCAGACTGGATCATGACTTCTTCTGGGTTGCGATCGCCAGTTTTGCACCTTCAATTTCTCGAATGCGATCCATCACCGTGACGACGCGGCCATGCCCCACCGCTTCATCTGCATGAATAATCACCAATACTTTTTCTGTGGTTTCGGTTAAGTCTGTGACCTCCGTTTCTAGTGCCTCTAATTGAATCGGTTCACGATTGAGTGCCAGATCGCCCTCGGCATCAATCGTGACCGTGACCTTAGTAGAAAGCTGAGGTTTAGCCGTTTTAGCTTGCGGCAAGTTAACGGGCAAGGCATCACTCCGATTCAGAAATAAAGTAGCGATAATGAAAAATGACAAAATCGCAAAGATGACATCAATCATCGGCACAATATTGATTTGAGCAGGCGGATTCGGATCATCGGGTAAGCGCATGGGTCACCCCTCCTCGTTCGTAGCGATGGCGATACAGCAGTTCCAATTGGCCACCATATTCTTGAATAAACGCCAACTGCCGCTGATACAGGCTGCGAAAAGTATTAGCAAAAATCAAGGTCGATATCGCTACAATCAAACCCGCTGCCGTAGAAATGAGGGCCGTACTAATGCCCCCGGTGACCCCACTCGTCTCACTGGTACCAATATTGCCTAGCGTTAGGGACGAAAACGAGTTAATTAAACCTAAAACCGTCCCCAGTAACCCTAGCAAAGGCGCGACATTAATAATCGTATCAAAGACCGTTGTAAATCTTTTTAACGTAGGCAATTCAGCTTGGGCTTCGCTTTCCAGCGCGAGTCGAAACTCTTCCGGGGTCGGATCTTCTAAAGACAATGCGGCCAAAAAGATGCGGGCTATAGGGAATTTCGCCTGATCTTGCAAAAGTCCCAGGGCATCGTAGACGTTCCCTTGTCGATAGAGTTGTAAGACTTGTTTGACGATCCGCAATTGGTTGCGATTAAGTTTGGTCCAAAAAATGAGGCGCTCAATGATGAGTGCGATCGCAATCAACGAAAACATCAAAAGTGGGACCATCACAATCCCTCCAGCAGTGACGACTTGGCCAAGCTGCATTTTCTCTACTCCATGAATCACTGCAAAAAGGAAGACCGATTGTCCTTACCGACATCGCTACAGAACAAGCTGGCCTGGAAAGTATAAGTCTGGGAGTTACCCCCAGATTAGAATCTCTAAAGTACAACCTTTGTCCCCGTTGTATAGGCTCTGCTAGCCATCAAAGGATGACAAAATCTCGGCACAATTCGGCCATAAACGAGACCGTAACCTTAATGAAAAGTATTGTCAAGTAGATAAAGAATATCACCCTCAATTCAATTATCATGAAAAGAGTATAATTTGGCATAATTTAGCAAATAAGCTCTAAAAATCTTAAAAATAGAGGGTCTAAAGTTTTTAATCTTTGGTTATATGTTCATTATTGACTTTCATTTAACTAGAATGTTGTGTATCGTTTAAAACGATATATTCTCAGTTGGATAATGAGTTTAAGTTCTTTTTCTAGCACTAAACGAGAACGCGAAGCACGGTTAGTGCGGTCCATCTTGGCCGTCACATTGCCCTGCTCGCTGGTGATGCACATTCTGTTCTTGGGCATCAGTGTTGGACAACCCGCTGCTGAAGAACCAGACCTGTCTGAAGAGGCAATTGAAATTGCAGTTATCGACGCACCCGAGGAAATTGAAGAGGAAGACCCTATTCCTTTAGAAGAACCTGAGCCTCTAGAGGAGATCGAAGAGCCAGAACCAGATACAACTGAACTATTGCCTGACGTGCCAGAACCTTTGGCGTTGAATTCTACATCAGAGCCTCCGATTCCAGAGACCGAAGAAATACCCGATACCCCAGAAGAAACAGAACAACCCGAACAACCCCCGGAGGAGACTGAGCAAAGCGAACCGACCCCTGAACCCTCGACGGAAGCGACGGATACACCGGAGACTGAAGCACCTGAAACAAAGTCTGAAACGGAAGATCAGCCGAAATCTACCTCATCAAGTCCAAATACAGATGCTGACACCAAAACAACTCCGGTAAAATCTGGCCAAGACACTCCAATCAAGTCATCTCGAAAATCGCCCCCCCCCTCAGCTAAGCCATCCCGTAAATCGACATCTGCACCCAAAACTAGACGTTCTCGCACTGCTAAATTTAAAAAAGGGCGAAAGACAGCGGTTAATACTCAACCCAAAGCTCCTGTGCGCCCTAAAGAAAAGAGCAAAGGCGGAAAATCCAAGTTGGGGGGGGTTGGATATCAAAAAGACGCTAACTCTAAAACCACGGCTGGATTAGCAGAACGGTTTGTTCCAGTAATTGAGGATGGTAAGGTTGTCGATTTAAAGCTAGAGCGTTCTACTGGCGATCCCGCACTAGATAAAGCTATTAATCAGGACAAGAAAAAGTTTTTAGAGCAGGTCAAAAAGCAACTCAAAGATGTTCCAGAAGAGAAGCGTAATAAACCCATCAAAATCCGGTTTGAAGCAGATGACTTAACGGCTGAAGAGCGAGAACAAGCCCGCCAGAATGAAGCGTTATCCGCTCAACGAGAGCAAGAAAGAGCAGCGGCCAAAGCCCAACGCGCCAAGCAAGCTCCTGCTCCTGCACCTAACCCCATTGGTGGTGCAGACTTACCCTCAAAGCCCAAAGCTAACCCTCCGTCCGGTCCAGCTCCGACTCCAGCTCCAGCTTCGATCCCGTCCCCCTCTCCAATTGATGAGCTGTTGTCTACCCCTACCTCAACTTCGGACCCAGCTCCAGCCCCAGCTTCGACCCCGTCTTCCTCTCCAATTGATGAGCTGTTATCTACCCCGACCTCAACTCCAGCCCCAGCTCCAGCTCCAGTCCCAGCCACCCCGGCTCCAGTCCCAGCCACCCCAGCTCCAGCTCCAGTCCCAGCCACCCCGGCTCCAGCTCCGGTCCCAGCCGCCCCGGCTCCAGCTCCAGTCCCAGCCGCCCCGGCTCCAGCTCCAGTCCCAGCCACCCCGGCTCCAGCTCCGGTCCCAGTCGCCCCGGTTACTCCACCCACTTTGGAGTAACTATAATCCACCTGTAAATTTTTCCGGGTTAAGTTGCCCAGTCTGAGTTTTAGGGGTTTTATAATGGTCTCACTCCACTCAAATTAGAAGGTGCTTCCCTTAATGAAAGCCAAAATTTTTAAGGCTCTTGTCCTCTTTCGGTGAACTGGAATTAGAAGGTAGGAGATAGGGGGATAGCCTCACTAGTAACGCAGATAGGTGGAATTTAAAAGATATTGAGGGTGCAGCAGTGAAGACTCAAATTTGTCTCTTGTGTCAAGGCCACCTTTTTAGACTCTATAGAAAGGAACGGCTGGAAATTAGTAGACTACAAACAAAGAAGCTGTTTCATAGAAAGAGCTGACGTATCAGTCGGTCGCTTAATTACGCAAAAAGGCTGCAAATATTGTAATGGTGAACGGACAACCTCCTTACCCTCTCAATGAGTTACAGCGGCGCGATGCGTTGTTGAGTGGGGTAGCGGAGGCAGCACGGCGACTGTTAGCGATCGCAAATTTCGATACCGCCGTCAACGCAGCACTGGAAGCTATCGCAATCCCTTCTGGCCTCGATCGGATATACATTGATGAATTTCAGGTCGATCCAACGTCGGGTCGAGAAATAATGACCTGTCCCTATGAGTGGACAGCCCCCAACATCATCAGATGCAGTGAAATTCCAGATCACTTCCCAATGGATTTGGCAGCGTTTGGGGATTGGGCAACTCAATTAAAGGCTGGAAAGCCGATTCAAGGACTTGCCAAGGACTTATCAGACTCTGCTCAGGATTTGCAGAATCAAGACGATGCGTTGTCGCTGCTGGCAGTTCCTATTCTACTAGAGGGTAAACTCTGGGGTTGTTTCGGCTTTGACGACTGCACCACTGAGCGAGTTTGGTCTGATGCAGAAATTACGGTTTTAGAGACGGCAGCGGCGTGTATTGGCAGTGCTATTGAACGCGATCTTAACCAAAAACAGAAAGAAGCCACTGCCCAAGCCCGCGCGGCTGAACTTGAAGCCCACAATCGGGTTTTAGAAGGACGCGATCGCATCCTGGAAGCGACTGCAACAGCCTCCAATATTTTGCTTAGCGATGGTGATTTTGATGAGGCTGTGAGTTCGGCGCTGCAAATTTTAGGTAAAAGTGTGGGATGCGATCGCGCATTCGTTGCCCAACAATTCGATGATCATGCGGGTGAAACCCTTGGATTTTTAAGGATTTTATACGAATGGAATTCACCGGGTATTAGCTCCCAAACAACTGATCATATTGGCTTGCAGGATATTGGCTGGCAGGAGTGGGGCATTGAAGACTGGTACCATCGGAACCTCAAGGGCGAAGCCTTCGGTCAGACAACGGATGATTTCCCTGAACGATTCCAACAGCTTCAGCAGGAAGTCAGCACACAGTCTGTCCATAACATTCCTATTTTCGTCACGGGTCGCTTTTGGGGTGTTGTGGGCACGGATCACTGTCGTGAACAGAGACTATTGACCACAGCAGAGCTAGCCGTATTTAAGACCGCAGCAAGCTGTATTGGCAATGCGATTGAGCGCGAGCAGATTCGCGCAGCCCGTGCAGCAGCCGAACGCAACATTCTCATTGAGCGCGAGCAAGCGGCTCAAGACCGCGCGGCCCAACTCAAAGCCAGCAACACCACTCTCTCTCTGCGAGAGCGTTGGCTTAATGCCACAGCAGCGGCTGCGAATGAGCTATTGTCAGCAGATGATTTGGAAACTGCGATTTATCCCACGCTCCAAACGATTGGCGAAAGTATCGGTGTCGATCGCATTGGCATCCTGCAAGTGATTGAAAGAGATGGACAGAAGTTTTTAAAAGTTTCTGGCGAATGGGTCTCTCCTGGACAGCCCATGCAGAGTGAACACGAAGATTTAGAAGAAATCCCTATTGATGACATCAGCGAATTGCTGGCTCCTTTATCCAACGGCCAATGGACAGGTGGAGATATAGAAGACTATTCCGAACCTTTCCGTAGTGGTCAAAAGTCCATCGGTGTTCAGTCAACTTATTCAGTTCCGATCATGATTGATGGTCAGTTTTGGGGGATTATTGGCATTGATCACTGTCGAGAGAAGAAGCTACTCACCTCTACTGAAATTGCTGTTTTCCAAACCATCGCCAGCTGTTTTGGCAGTGCGATCCAGCGTGATCAAAGTCGTAAAGCCCGTGAAGCTGCGGAACGGACGATCCTTATCCAACGTGAACGTGCAGCCCGCGCCGATGAACTCGAAGCCGCCAACCAGATTCTTTCCACCCGCGATCGCTGGCTGGAAACTACGGCCATTGCCGCCAATCAGCTTCTGTCTTCTGAAGACGTGACGGTCAGCGTCAACCGAGCTTTGCAAACGATTGGCGAAAACTTGGGTTGCGATCGCATCACCATCCTGTGCCACATCAATGACGATACTCCCGATAGCTTGGGCTTGATGCGATTGCTGTATGAATGGGATGCACCTGGCATTAGCGCTCAAATCGATAACCCTGATCTACGTGATATTCCGAGCGAAGGTATTGAAAATTGGTTCAGGCAAATCATGGCGGGCCAGTGGATTGGCGGTATCGTCGATGAGTTAGAAGAACCTTTCCGCAGTGGTCAGCAGCAGCTTGGTGTCAAATCGACCTATGCAATGCCCGTGTTTGTTGCCGATCAGTTCTGGGGCATTGTGGCGATGGATCATTGTCATGAGGCAAGGCACCTCAGCCCTGCTGAAGTTGCGGTATTTAAGACAGCGGCAACCTGCGTGGGCAGTGCGCTGTATCAAGACACGGCACGACGCGATCGCGCGGCCCAAGAACGGGCACTACTACTGGGACGGGTGGCAGAATCCGCGAACTTACTGTTGCGGTCTACCGACTATACAACGGTGTTGCCCGAGGTTGTAAAGCTTCTAGGTGAGGCGGTGAAGTGCGACCGTCTAGGCATTGGGCAAGATCTGATTCCCCCGCCTGGGGACAAGCCTACCGTTAGGATCAGACCAGAATGGGAATGGTGTAGCACGGACACACTCCCCTCTACAGTATTTAGTCCAAGTCAAGATCAATGCTTTTTCTGGGAGGACGCCCCTTACATCGCTGAAAAGCTGAGCAAAGGGCAGGTCGTTAATAGCCGCATTGCTGATTTGCCAGAACCCGACCGTAACTTGATGGCAGCACAAGGCAATAAAGCCGAACTATATGTTCCTATTTGGGTTGATCTGCGGTTCTGGGGATTTATCAGTTTTGATAACTGTAGTGAACCTCGACTGTTTGATGATGCAGAGATTGCCATTTTACAGATCGCTGCGGAAAGCATCGCAGCAGCTATTGCTCGACAAGCCTAAGATGAAGCCCTACGCAAAGTAGAGCAAGCGATCCTCACAGAGCGTGAACAAGCGGCCCAACAACGGGCGGTTGAACTTGCAAAAGCCAATGAAGCCCTCAGCCAAACCCTAGATATCCTCACCACTGAAGCTGAGCTAGATCAGTTCTTGGGCAAAATTCTGACACAGATCAATGTCCACATTGAGGCGGACGACACTCATTTGTTTTTGTACGACCAAGAGACCCATACCCTGAATCAGCACATCGCAGTCCAAGGGAGTCAAGTCTACCGGGGTAATGCACCTGGCGACCCCGATATTTTCAAACATCCAATCTCTGCTGACATTACGGGTGCTTGGCAGATTATCACCCGTTCCCAAAAGCCCTTCACGCTGGATGAAAACAATCCCGAATCTGCAGAATTTCTCTGGCCTGGAACAGCCGAATGGCATGACTCCAGAGGGCACCAAACTGCCACCTGTGCCTGCATGAGAGTAGGGGATCAGCCCATCGGCTTTATCGGCTTTGCTTTCACGCACTGCACTGTCCTCACCGATGGCCAGCTAGAGTTTATTCAAGCCCTCACCAATCAAGCGACTCTCTCCATCTACCTCACCCGTCTCGCGGATCAAAGTCAGCGTGTCGCCCTCACCGACGAACGCAATCGCCTCGCCCGCGAAATCCACGATACCCTTGCTCAAGCCTTTACAGGCGTTTCTCTCCAGCTTGAAGCTGTGCGGGGTATCACTGCTCTCAACGACGGGGTAGAACCAACCTTCGCAGACTTCCAGAAAGCCCAAGCCTACATTCGCCGCGCCCGTGACCTGGCTCGCAAAGGTTTATCTGAAGCCCGCCGCTCCGTTCGCGCCCTCCGAGCCGAAGCCCTAGAGACCGAGACGCTCCCCAATGCCCTCCGAAAAACTCTCACCCAGACCACTCGCGATACCGGATTGCAAACTCATTTTTACCTCGAAGGCGACCCCCTGCCTTTACCCGATGATCTGCAGCTCAATCTATTGCGTATCAGCCAAGAAGCCGTAACCAATACTCTTCGTCATGCCCAAGCCACTCAGCTCGATCTCACTCTGGGTTTTACCCCCGAGCACATCCAGCTCCGCATCGTGGATAATGGGTCTGGCTTTGATACTGCCTCCCTCGATACTGTTGCAGGCTTTGGCCTAGTGGGGATGCGCGAACGAGCCGCCCGTTTTTATGGCACTCTCAAACTCCGCAGCAATTCCGACATCGGCACGACTATTGATATCGTGATTCCCTTCTCTACTTGACCCCATTCTGGTTTTCTTTGCTCCCCCAGACTCTCAAAATGCTAGCCCCCAGATATTCTTAGCCATCACCCTCCAGCTATCCTTGCCGCTCATTTATTTCTAAACTTCTATGCCAACCGATGTCACCCCCATCACGATCCTGGTCGCAGACGATCACAGCATTGTTCGCCAAGGGATTATCTCCATCCTTCAGATTCAAGATGACCTCAACGTTGTCGCCGAAGCTAAAGACGGCCTTGAAGCCGTCAAACTCCACGAGGTTCACCAACCCGACATCACCCTGATGGATCTGCGGATGCCTAACTTAGAAGGGGTAGATGCCATCACTCGCATCCGCGCCACCCATCCCAGCGCCGCTATCATCATCTTGACCACCTACGATACCGATGAAGATATCTTTCGAGGTCTCCAAGCCGGAGCCAGAGGCTATTTGCTTAAAGATGCTGATTTTGAAGATCTCATTGAGGCTGTCCGCACTGTTCATATAGGAAAACGATACCTACCCCCCAACGTGGCGCTGAAGCTAGCGGAACGCATGGAGTCAGAAGACCTCACGGACCGAGAGCAAGAAGTCCTCAATTTGATGGTATTGGGGAACAATACCCGTACTCTCGCGGAAGCGCTGCATATTTCTGAGGGGACTGTCAAGTTTCACGTCAATAACATCCTGCAAAAGCTAGGGGTCAAGGACCGTACCCAAGCTGTGATTGTTGCTCTGCGGCGCGGTCTGGCACGACTCAGTGATTAGACCTCGCCGATCGGTAGGGTGATACGCTTTGCGATCGCAAAGTAAACATTCTTCCAACTTGGGAGTCGCCATTCTAATAGTCATCCATCAGTATAGAAGAACCGTACTGAGACTCATGTTGCCGGAGTGCCAAACATGTCATTAATGGATGCGATGCCCACCCTCAAAGAAGTCGATCACATCCAAGGTCCTCTATCCGCCGCGCTCTTAATGATGACCTATGGAGACTATCAATGTCCCCAATCAGGACAAGCCCATCAGTCCATTGTCCGACTCCAGAAAACTCTCGGTCCTCAACTCTGCTTCATCTTTCGCCACTTTCCTCAACCTCACCTCTATCCCCAATCTCAAAAAGCGGCAGAAACAGTTGAAGCTGCGGGTAGTCAGGGTAAATTTTGGGAGATGCACAACCAGCTTTTCAACAACCAGCAAGCCCTGGATGATGCCTCTCTCGTAGAATATGCCGATCAACTAGACCTCAACATCTTGCAATTTCTTGAAGAAATAGGGGATCGTACCCACGCCCCACGCATTCAGATTGATGTGGAAAGTGCCCTTCAGTATGGTGTCCAAGAAACCCCAACTTTTTTCATCAGCGTTCGCCACCAAGGGACAGACAATCTAGAGTCTTTTGTGAAGCAAATATTGGGTGTAGTTGTTGCTAATAGTGGCTGATCGAATTTAGCAGGGAGCTGGCAAGCTCTGTAAACATTGCAGCTAACCGTCCGTAGTAGTCGGCATATACGCATTCAAAATACCTCAAAATCAGAGGTCACCAGTTGATCCCGATGATCCTCGATATAGTCCCAAATCAATCGACAGACCGGACGCTGTTGGCCGACATTACACTGCTCATGCAAATCCACATAGGGTAAAAAATTGTACTCATTGAAAGCGCCACCCGTTTCATCTAGAGGACGAGAGATATCGGTCGTGATCAGATCAAACCCCAGCGTTAGGGTTGAAAATTGATAAGAAAACTCAATACAGGCTTGAATAATACTGGGATGGAGCTGCTCGGTATAGTCCACATAGTCAGCCCCTTTCACCGCCGTGATTTTTTCTTGCAGATAAAAGCGTTCTCCTGTGGGCAAAATAGTCTGGAGGGTATAGCCAGCCCTTTCTAAAAGGCGGCGACTCGTCTGATCGAATACGAGTTGATGGAGCGTCGTATGCTCATCGTTGTAATCTCCTCTCCCTGGTTCCTGATTACGTTGATGAAACAGCTCTAAAATCGTACTTTGGCCGTCGCCAACAACACTCGCAGGTCGACGCTCCACACACCCTGCGTACTGATGATTGATAATCAAGACCCGATAGTCTCGTCCTTCAATCTGAGACTCCAGCTTGATCACGCCCCCACTCACCTCAATAACAGCCGCCGCTTGTTGCAATTGAGCAGCCGTTTGCATATTCGGAAACACATTTTGACTAAGGGAACCTGAATCCGGCTTCACCACCAACGGCAAGTGCAAACGATCAACAGGGATCTCTGCCACCGTCTTAAACACGCCATAAGAGATAGGGACTGCCAAGCCAGCTTCTGCCATTAGCTCCAGCTTCCGAGACTTAGACTGCTCGTAGTCATAGTTCTCATATTGCCGACGAAACGAAAAGTGACCCGGATAAATTTTATAAGTGAACCCTTTTCCCTCTCGCTCAGCTCGAAAAATTCTATCCTCTACACTGAGCACCTTAAATTCGAACCCATGCCGGATTCCCGCCGCCATTACTGTCCAAATGCGCTTTGTGAGTCGCCGATAATCGATCCCATCCTGGAGGGGATGTTCCTTAGTGGAAACTGTTTTTGGGGTGATCAGAGTGGGCATCTCCAACCCTTCCACAATCTGCTGAGCCTCAATCGTGGTCTCACACCGATCAATCACCACTGGATTTTGGTTCAGCATCTTGGCCAGTGCCACCGAATATTCTCCTAATAGTCGAGCAGCTTGATTCACGGCAAGTACTTGCTTACCCTTGACCTCAATACAGTCCGTCTCCATCCCGAGTGGCTGGCTCCAGGTCACCGTATTGTGGGGTGGGTTGATGCATCCCATTTGGCTAAAGTCGTAGCAGGTTTGTGCTGCACAGTAAGCACTACCCGTACCCTCTCCAACCAGTAGCAATCCAAAGATCTTGTTATCAAGGGGTGACTGTCCCGTGGTGAGATCCATCTGACTTTGACCCGCACCCTGAAGACGCTCAACTAGCTTTTGGCACTCCGACGATCGTGAACCACTCCATACAGGAGTTCCTAAGATCAAAATGTCGGCATTCTGAATTTTCTCAAAGATTAAAGAGAACTCATCTCCTGATCCTACCTCCAGGGTTCTTCCTGGCAAAATATGCAGGTCAATAGTTCTGAGCTGCTGTACCTGACAGCCGAGCTGGCAGAATCGGTCTGCCAGATAAGACCATAGAGCCTCAGTATTACTAATTTCTGGAGATGGCTTCAGAGTGCAATTGATAAAAAGAACGTTGGCAAAATTCATACTATGGGAGCAGTTCTCGTTGTGGTTGCGGCACAGCAACAACACTATGCGGTCCTAAGCTGAGCGGAGTCTGAACCTAACCTGAGCAATCTCCTCAACGCAGTCAGCGCCAATCCTGTCCCCTATTCGCAATTAGGGCAAGAAGAATGCTGCATCCCAGAGGTGGACTAGGAATCTGAGGAGAGAATATCCCGTTTGGGTTGAATCAAGACAAACTGTCAGCTTTACCTCATCTTTGTGGCTGGGCAATTCAGTACACTCTTGTTTGAAGGAACCTATTCATCACTTTCATCTTTTAAGTTTGAGAGAAGAAGAAGCATACACCCAGTTTCTATCCTAATTTTGAACAAAGAGGGGAAGAGGGGCTTACCATTTTGTTGTGCTTTTACTAGACCTCCTGTTCATGTTTTTTCCGATGTTTGCAAATTGCCTGCGATGAATGAAATTTTGGCTGATCGCCCAACCCCCTTTAATTCCCAGGCCATGCTGATTGCATCTCGAGCCTTATCAGCTTCCCGTCCGGCCCTGATTGCACTGTTGATTTCTAGAGGAACAGAATTGAGTGGTAGAGTAGTTCATCCCATCTCCTTCTGCAATATTCTCTTTGTTGGCAACTTTTGCGCAGCGCTATTTGTGGGCTTCTGGTTTGGCTTTGGCAATTTAATCAGAGACTTGAAAGGGTTAAAGCCAAAGACCATCATGGGTTTGCTAATCAATGGATGTTTGGCAACGCTGCTATCGTCTCTCATCTTCCTAGGGCTACAGTACACGACTGTAACCAATGCGATCTTACTGGGACGACTCGGACCCGTTTTATTTGCCCTAGCGGGTGCCATCATTTTAAGGGAACCCATTCGGAGATTGGAATGGGTTGGGTTCTCTCTGATTGCTGTCGGTGTGGTCGCCATCACCCTCAAAAGCAGTAACTTTCAAATCAATGTAGGAGATGCTCTGATCCTGCTTTCCACCCTAGTCTTTGCCGGATCTGCACTGGTCAACAAACTGCTGGTAGCGAAGGCAGCGCCAATATCTGTGGTGGTGTTTTCGCGCAATCTCCTGTCATCTGTCATCTTTTTTCTGATCGCAATGAAGTTTTTTGGCCCCAATCACTTTGGTGATGCTTTTAGCGGCAGGCTCTGGATTATTATGTCGATTTACGCACTGATTGTGATTGTGTTTGCCCAGTTTCTTTGGTATGCATCTTTAGACAATCTTGATGCCAAAACCGTTGGACGTTTAACGGTCTTGTCTCCCATCTTCGGCATCCTCTATGCCTTTTTTCTCAACGGAGAACGTCCCTCAAGTCTACAGGTTTCGACTTTGATGGTTGTCATTCTAGGGGTGATGATTGCCAGTTTAAGTGGGAAAAAGAAGGCGAACGTGAAGTTAGAAATGGTGGCTCAAGAGGCTGAAAATGTAGCTTCAGCCTCCTAGCCTCGTCAATCTTTAAGATTCTCTTAGGTTTTTTTCAGCTTTTGATCAGAATTTATATAGGCCAGTCTCATCTTCCTGCGGTTTCATAACTACTATGTCTGACCCATGCGTCTGATGAAACACTATAGGTCTGCATATGTTCAGGGCATCCGATTATCACAATCTCTTGCAGCAGCTTGAACAGTTCTTTGCTGACTCCACAAATCAATCATTGCTTTCTAGTCCCATCACCCCCAACAAGTTACGGGAGAACTTATCTCTGGAGCTGCCGATTGAGGGTAAGTCCTTAGCCGATCTCCAGATCCATATTTCGAGTTATTTGCAGCATGCTGCTAGAACGGCTCACCCCCACTACTTCAACCAGCTTTGGGGAGGTTTCAGCGCGCCATCCTTCATGGCAGATATCTTGACCAGTGCCACCAATACCTCAATGTATACCTACGAGGTAGCCCCAGCAGCAACTCAAATTGAGACTGCTCTAATTACTAAGCTGGGTCGACTGGCAGGGTTTTCTAAACCAGAGGGACAATTCACCACCGGCGGTAGTAATGGAAATTTGATGGCAATGGCGATCGCACGTCATCGAAAACGTCCCAACTTGAAACAAGAGGGTATGATCAACGGCCCTAGACTGATTGCTTTTGTCTCTGTAGAAGCTCACTATTCCTTTGCCAAGGCTGCCCATCTTTTAGGACTGGGCGCAGCTCAACTCTGGGCCGTGCCCGTAGATGCCAAGGGGCAGATGAAAGTATCAGCATTAGAAAGTCTGATCGCCAAAGCTGAAGCGCAGGGGGCTCAACCGTTCTTTGTGGCTGGGACCGCAGGCACCACCGTGCGAGGCGCATATGATCCCTTTGCCGGGATTGCCGAAGTGGCTCAACGCAAAGGACTCTGGTTTCATATAGATGGCGCTTGGGGGGCTAGTGTGCTGCTGAGCCCGAACCACAGACACCTGATGCAGGGGGTCGAAGAGGCTGATTCCCTGGTCTGGGATGCTCACAAAATGATGGGCATGACCTTGATGTGTTCGGCACTGTTGGTCAAACAGCAAGGCGCAATGCTAGATACATTCTCCACCCAGAATAGTGAATATCTATTTCATGGAGTAGAAACAGACCCTGTTGATTTAGGTCCGAGTACCATACACTGTGGGCGACGAGTAGACGCAGTGAAGCTCTGGCTGGCCTGGCAGCATTTGGGCGATCGCGGTTGGGAAGCTTTAATTGATCATTATTTTGTACTCGCTGCTCATGCAGAGGCCATTATCGATACCCATGAATCCTTGGAGCTAGTCACCCCTCGAGTATTCTGCAACCTCTGTTTTCGGTATATTCCCAAGCAAGCCCCACAGCATATCAATGAGTTAACGCTACAAATCCGAACAGCATTACTGGAGCAGGGAATAGCAATGGTGAACTATGCCCATCTGGGCGACAAAGTTGTGTTTCGCCTTGTCATTTGTAATAACCAAACTGGCATAGAAGACATTGAGGCATTTTTTGAAGCATTAGTATCAACCGCCCACCGCTTGGAACAGGAGACCGTTTGATGCAAATCCCCAACCTGGAATCATTGTTTCGACAACTTCTTGACCATCGCGATCAATCGGAAGTCACCGACTTCTCAACCCTCGGCCCTTGGTTACAGCATCAGGTTAGACGCTGTAGGCTTCCAGACCTAGATCACATTGCTTTTGCTGCGGCGACGTACACTCGCAACCCCATTGCGAAAGAAGCATCGAACCACAACTTCGAAGCGTTAGTCATGAGATGGGATAAACAAGCAAAAACCCCGATTCACGGTCATCCTGCTTTCTCTTTTTACTATGTCATGAGTGGCATTTTTGAGATGGAACTGTTTACCCATTCAGCAACTGATGGCCTCAGAACTCAGGGAAGTCGGCTTTTTTATTCAGCGGATTCAATTTGGTTTTGGGGGCAGACTCAACAATACGATAACTTTATTCATCGAGTTAAATGTCTGGAACCCGGACATACCTTTCACGTTTATTCAGAAGACGCTCAGAAAGGTGTATCGTTTCGAACTGTTTCAACAGTCGACTTTAACGTGACTGAAGCTTACTGTGCATGAGGTTTTGGACAATATGGCAGTGATTGAATGGTTAATAAATGCAGTACGAGCCTATGTATTTGCGGGCCTCGTATTCTCTGTTCCCTTTGTTTTGTTTGGAATTCATCGAGTAGACCCCGATGCTAAGGGGTGGAATTTCGGGTTTCGGTTGATCATTGTGCCCGGACTCTGCGTCTTTTGGCCTTTATTTGCGACTCGGCTACTGCGGGGCAAGCAAACTCCCACAGAACGCACAGCCCATCGGATTGCAGCTCAGCAACATCTGCAAGAGGGCAGCACAACATGATTTTGTCTCGACGCAAAGCCCATTTTTATGCAGTGGTTACATTAGCCGCTACGCTGCCCATTGTATTTTTGGCTGGGCTGCTATTGCGCCCCAGTGTTCCGACGACAGATGCCGCGGTGGATGAACTGTTCGCCATTGCAGGTTTCTCGGTAGACAACACCCAAGCCCCTTTTTCAGATCCTTCCTCACGCCTATCTGACCAAGGGATCGAAATACGAGCTGAAGTTACTTCCTTACCCAAAGGGCTATCCGTGTTGGAAGTACAACCTGATGTGATTCAATTCGCAGACGTATTGGTCTACTGGCAAGAAGGCAATCAACCTTCAACAGATTCTGGAGATCGAGTCATTGGCGATCGCGCCGTGCTTCTAGGCCAGTTGTCAGGTCAAAGTCGTCGTCGTTTCCGTCTGCCGTCGGAGCTTCAAGATCAACAGGGACAGCTCATCCTTTACAGCCGCGGCCAAGACACGCTTATTGCTATGTTTCCGTTCACCCTAGCGCCTGATCAACCATGAGTGTTGGATATAAATCGATTCAGTGGAGTCGACAAAAAATCATCTACGACTTCATTCTGCTAACGACGGTGGCCCTCTATCTTTGGGGGTTTATGACGTTGGCACAGCAGTTTGACAGCAATTTGGATACCCATGGTGTCTCCATTCGCGCCTATGGCTCTGCTGCTTTTATCTTGCTCCACGTGATTCTCTCGATTGGCCCTTTGAGTCGCCTCAGTTCTAAGTTTTTACCACTGCTGTTCAATCGACGGCACATGGGCGTGACGATGTTTTTTCTGGCACTTGCCCATGTCGATGGCTGGAAGATTCTGAAGCTACCGTGGGAGCTTTTTGGAGCGAAGGCCCCAAAATTCCCATGGGACTTTAACGGCGCCATCACTTGGTATCACGACTTTGGCAACTTCGACCCGTTAGTAAGTTTGTTTGTGGGCAATAGTCACTACGGTGATTTTATTCAGTTTCCTTTTGAGGTTCTCGGTGTCATCGCCCTCTTGATCTTATTTGTGATGGCAGCTACCAGTCATGATTTTTGGCTAGCAAATTTGACAGCCCCCGTTTGGAAAGCACTGCATATGAGTGTTTATCTGGCCTATGGTCTGCTGGTGGGGCATGTCGTCCTCGGGGCATTGCAAACCAACAGGCATCCAGCACTATCAGTCATGGTGTTCATTGGGTTGGTTTGGGTTGTGAGTTTGCATGTCGTGGCAGGTTATCGAGAGGTACAGCGAGATCAAAAGCGCTCAAGTTCTGCTGTAGATGGTTTTGTGGAGGTGGGACTAGTATCGGAGATTCCAGAGAATCGGGCATTGGTAGTTGCGATCGCAAATGAGCGAGTGGCGATCTTCAAGTATGACGGTAAACTTTCCGCTGTTTCCAATGTCTGTCAACACCAAAATGGCCCTTTGGGGGAAGGCAAAATCGTAGATGGTTGTATCACTTGTCCCTGGCATGGCTATCAGTATTTGCCTGAATCAGGTGCATCACCTCCTCCCTTTCATGAGTTAATTCCCACCTTCGAGGTGAAACTCAACGGCAGTCGTATTTTCGTGAGCACCCATCCGAATCTTCCCGGAACACAAGTGCCACCCGCCATCATTCGTCAGGAGGCGTCATAATGTCCCCACAGCCAGTCCAAAATGATGAATTTTACATTAACTATTCATCTATTCCCCCAAGCTATCGGCGGTTTTTACTGCGATTTGTGCCATTGCTGGTGATAGGCATTGTTCTTTTCTCTGTGGTGTTGCCGGGTATCCATAACCAATTCAATACTGGCAAACCCCACGGTGGTCACGAAATAAATGGACTGCTGGTGGCTGAACCTGTGCCTCATCTCATGGTTCCTCGTCCCGGTACCACCAGTTCAGAGGTACCTTTCTCTCGCTATCTGCTGTCGGGAACTGGTAAAACCGCTCCTAAAGCTCCAGTCTTAAAGCACCTAGGGAAATGGGTAAAGTTAAGCGGTATCGTCGTATCGCGGAATCAACTCTCTGTGATTGCGGCAAAGTCAGCAGACCCCATTGAAGCACCCACAAATGTTGAGTCTACAAAGGGAGCATCATTAGGGGAGTATTCCTTATCGGGTGAGATTGTTGATAGCAAGTGTTATCCAGGGGTAATGAAGCCGGGGCAATCTAAAACCCATCGATCCTGTGCAATTCGTTGTATTAGTGGAGGCGTACCTGCAGTCTTTCGAGTTCAGAATGAGCGGAAAGACGTGATGTATTTTTTGCTTGCTGATGAGCAGGGGCAAGCTGTGAATGAAAGCATCCTAGATATAGTTGCTGATCCGATTCAGATTACAGGGGAAGTTATCCAGTACGACGATATGTTTGTCTTGCAGGCGAAGCCCTCTACATACGAAAGACTGTGAAATACTATTACTATTCATCCTCAACGGTTGGTGAACTAGATTTCTGTCTCAGCCAAGCCATCTTCTAGTAAATTGTCAATTCAAGCCTTGACTGCTTAATCCCGCTGGCTGAACTATTTTGTTCCAGGGGGTTAAGCAGCGGTGTATTTCAGGATTGTAGAGGCCATGTCAATAGGCAATGGCTAATTGAATCTTAGTTTGATTTTCTTGAACTTGTGATGTTTCTTGACGGGGGTGGGATGTTTCTCAACCTGTTCAAATTGATTGAACTTGTGAGGCCGATGGAAGCCGCGCCGTTTAAAGCCATGTTGTTTGAAACCATCGCGTCTGAAGCCATGTCGTCTAAAACCCCGACGACTAAAGCCCCGGCGTCTGAAGCCCCGACGACTAAAGCCCCGGCGTCTAAAACCAACTTCTTGAAATTCAAACTCGTTGGCTTGGGCAATGGGGGCGGACTTGGATGCTGGCAGTTGGTCTAGTTCTAGTTCTTCAGCCTGAGCGGGTAAAGTTGTGAGGATGATTAATCCCGTAAATAGGGTTGTAACTATTTTTTTCATGGGTGGATCCTGCCGATGGTTCATGGAAGGCTTGGATAGATTTGCAATTAGCCCTATACCTGTCATATTGCGTCGACAGTGTGAAAATGAGCTGAGTTAAATATTAGATGTTGTTGGAAATATTTTTAATGAGTGAGGACAAGACAGAAAGAGTAAAAATGCTCGCTAATGAGCTATATTTGGCCAGCGATGCAGACCTCACAAAGTTGCATTCTGCTGCTTGCCAACTCCTTCATGCTTTTAATATTTCTCTACCCAGTGCAGAAGATGAGCGCCAGAAAATTATGCTTCAGCTCTTTGGCAAGTTAGGGGCTGATTTTGTGATTAGGCCACCGTTCTACTGTGATTATGGGTGTCACATCACTGCGGGCGATCGCCTGTACATCAACTATGACTGCACCATTTTGGACTGCAATACAGTGCATTTAGGAAACGATGTTTTGCTAGGGCCAAAAGTTCAAATTTACACGGCCTATCATCCTACAGATCCTCAACTAAGGCTGTCTGGAAAAGAACTGGCAGCCCCAGTAATCATTGGTAACAATGTATGGTTGGGTGGTGGTGTTATTGTTTGTCCTGATGTTTCTATCGGCTCCAATGTCACCATTGGAGCAGGTAGTGTGGTGACACAAGATATCCCAGATAATGTTGTTGCTACCGGCAATCCCTGCCGAGTGATGAAAACAGTTTCAAGCCATGATTTTTGATTTAGGAAGCAGGCTGAGTATTCCGGGAGTCAGCTTGGTTCGGCTCATCAGAGTAGAACCGATAGAACAAATAGGCATCTGCAAAGGCATGTTCATCTAAGACATGGTGAATGATCTTGCGATCTATTAAAGCTTGACCGAGACGAATTGCTTCTACTTTCGTTGCTTTTTGGGTGGTCATCAGCCAAGCAACGGCTTCTGAACCTACGAAACACCGAGGATATAGATTGAGACGATAGCGTCGATCTTCAATACTGATACTAGATCGCAGTTGCCCAGCCAGGGTGTCTAAGTCGAGCGCTATGTTGGGAATGCTTTGTAGGGGTGGCAGAGGTGGCCGAATCTCTTTTGAGGGCGTTTGCATAAAATCTGGGGTTTGAGAGTGGCCGGGATAATAGAGGTGAGGGAGATCGGGCTGCTCCTTTTTGATAAGCAATTCTAGGAGCTGATCCAGTTGTTGCGATCGCACATGCACATCGCGCTGTGGGAAAGGAATCTCGATGTGGTACTGCTGCAAGCTGGCCTCAATCCGATAGTAGAGATCGCTCTTAATGCGATATTGCTGGCGTGGCTCACAGAACCACACCAAAACGTCGAAATCGAGGGAGCTATCCCCAAACCCCTGAAAATTGATCTGAGGCTGCGGATAGGCCAACACATCGGGATGATCCTTGACGGCATCTAGCAAGGCTATTTGGACAATGGCAATGGGGGACCCGTAGGCAACTCCTACTGGCAAATGGAGTCTAGCCACCGGGTTGCCGTGACTCCAGTTGACGACTTCTTTTTCAGTAAAGGTGGCATTGGGGACAATAATAGTGACTTGATCTAGGGTGCGGATTTCGGTACTACGAGCATTAATATGCTCTACGGTGCCCACTAAGTCACCCACATGAATGAAGTCACCTGCTTCGATGGGGCGCTCTAGCAAAATGATGATACCGCTGAAGAAATTATTGACGATATTCTGCAGACCAAAGCCAATCCCTACCCCTAGGGCACCGCCTAAGATCAAAAGAGAGCTAACATCAACGCCTGCTATCTGCAGGATCACAACTAGGCCCAGGAGGGTAAGCGTGTATTGGGTGAGAATTGCGATCGCATCTTGGACACCCCGCGCCACCCCCGTCATTTGCAAGATCCGGGACTTGAGCAGTAGCGTAAACCCTCGAACGAGTAACCACATGCCAATCACCAGTACGACTAAGAACACTAAGTCAATCAGGCTATAAGCTTTGTCGCTAAGTTCAAAGAGAGGTTGGCTAAAGCTATTGATCAAGGTATACCGGAGCGATCTCAAACTGGGGAACTGCTCACAAACGTAGTACACTCCTCCCCATAAAAGCCCCCACTGCAATGTAATTAGCCCTAGCAAAACAGCATGCTTTTTAGCTTTCAGCCTTCGTCGGCTACGTTGGCGAATCCACTGAATACCGACGTTCAACCCGATCACGATCCCCAAAAGACCCGCCGCCCCCAACAAAGCTTGGCGACGGTAGGCCGTCGTTCTCTCAAAATGGGCCTTCTGTAAGGCTTGATTCAGCTTTTGCTGCCAGACTCTGGCCTGCTCACTAGGTCCAACTCCAGTGCGCAGATCTTGTTTGGTAATCGTAATCAGATGCTGATCAGCGATACGGAGCGTCAGTGAGTTTTGCCAGCGACTAATCTCAACTTGAGGATGCCCGCTAGTTTTCATCGTCTGGGCAAGCTGTTGATTGATCTGATTAGCTCGATCCGCAGCAGTGTAATTTTGGAGGCGACTCACCTGAAATAACTCGTGGCCATCCAGAATAATCGGTGCGGTCTTGGCGCGATTGCCCACAAGGGGTTGTGAATGAGTAGGCAATGCTAACAGCAGACTAAGACACAAGCCAAGAAGACCTTGAAGACAACGCTGATTTAACATGATTCAGAGAATCTCTGAGAAGTAGATGAGACTTTATTCCTCCTCCTAAATCTTGTGATACTACGGGCATTGTTGCCTAGTTGAGAATTCAAAGATGGGGATCTGAACCGCTTCACCTTGGATGAGAATGGAGAAATATAGAGAAAGCAAAAACGCTAGCTCTCCTCTCCCAGTATTGGTCAAGGAACTGGGGGTGAGGGCCTTTAAGGTTTTTCGCTAACGATATTAATCAACTATGACTTTTCCAGCATCTACTGACACAATTCCTACTCCTTTCTCAGCACATTAATTTCAAAAGGTTGTAATGTTTCGGGCAAGTCGATCAGCTTTCCTGGCTCTGTTTGATTTGACAACAACACTTGCCAATTGTCGGGTTCAACAAGCACATCCAGTTCTAGAGGTTGCTCATAGGCAAAGTTGATAATGACTAGGACAGTCTCCTTCGGAATTTCTCGAAGGTAGGCCATCTGTTCATAGGGGTGATGAATGAGGGTTCGCCAATTCCCCCGACGTAGGGCTTCACTCTCTCTTTGAACACGAATCAGGTTGCGATAAAAGTGCCAAATCGAATCAGAATCAGCGATTTCAGCTTTGACGTTCACTTCAGGATAGTGAGGATGAACTGGAAGCCAGGGTTCAACATCTTTGCCAAAGCTGAACCCTGCATGTACTGAATCATCCCATTGCATCGGGGTGCGGGCTCCATCACGGTTGGGTGGGGTTTCACCTGCAGGACTATTGGAGACGGCTTTATCCTGTCTTTTCTCGGGAGGAATCTCTTCAAAGTCGACCATGCCTAGCTCTTGACCGTAATAGATTACGGGTGTTCCCCGCATGGTTAGCAATAGGGTGGCGGCTGCTTTAGCAATGGCTTGGGGATTCGTGCAGAGGGCACATTCTATCCAACGAGATAAATGGCGGGGAATATCGTGGTTATCTAGAAAATAGCTGGGCCAAGCCCACTGAGGAGTGATGCGTTCTTTTTTGTCGATCTGGCGCTGGAGGTAGCCGGGATACCAGGGGCTAAACGGAAATTCAAAGGCAAAGGGCAAATGCAGCTCGTCGTTATCAACCCCGTAAAACGTATTGGAATCGAAGAGGGGGCTATCGATGAAGGTTTCGCCAATGAGGACGCGGTCTTCGTATTCTTCCAGGAGGGCACGAATCTCTCTGAGAATTTGGTGATTTTCGGGCAAATCTTTATCGTAGAGATGATGCTGGTTATGGTAAGCATTCTTGTCCGTTGCCCCAAACTTAATAGGGTTATCACGAAAGTATGGATCCTTGCTATAAACACTAGAAGCATCCAGTCGAAAGCCATCGACGCCCTTGTCAAGCCAGTAGCGCAGCATATCAAAGATAGCGGCCTTAACTTCGGGATTACGCCAGTTGAGGTCAGGCTGATTTTCGTTGAAGACATGAAAATAGTACTGCTGGCGCGCTTCGCAGTAGGTCCAGCCAGTTCCCCCAAAGTAGGAGAGCCAATTGTTGGGAAGGCTGCCGTTGTAACCCGGATCTTGCCAGAGGTACCAGTCGCTTTTGGGATTGTCTGGGCTAGCACTCGATTCCAAAAACCAATCATGTTGGTTAGATCCGACATTCAGCAGGTACTAACCATCAAGGGATAATTGTGAGGTTGTCCTTCAACGCAAGTCCATGTATTCACCTCAAGAGATAGACGTTCAGGATATTGACCATCTCGGTATTATTGCCGGTATCG